>Ga0129306_1001137_pt1 | contig 33167 bp, 31 predicted proteins | sample P827metagenome_FD_94438 | JGI IMG/M metagenome (GOLD analysis project Ga0129306, IMG submission 94438) | Capybara group fecal microbial communities from Wisconsin, USA - P827 metagenome | ecosystem: Host-associated > Mammals > Digestive system > Large intestine > Fecal | place: USA: Wisconsin...
AAGACATTTACGAACAATTCTTATTTTTTCTTCTACTGTAGCTTTCTGTTTATGAGGCATTAAAAAACTCCCCCTATGATGACAGTTTTATTTTTCACTGTCTCTCATAAGGGGAGCATATCATTGTATAGGCTAACGACAGACTATATAATTTTGTTTAGGAAAACGGAACTATACTGTATTTATTGCTATTAAGTAAAAAATACATATTTTTTCGCCAGTATAGAATGTGAGGGATGATTATGGCACAATTCGATGTAAATAGCACTTCTGTTGAGAATATTATTAGCTCAATTAAAGCTGGTGAAATCGCTATACCGGAAATTCAGAGGCCGTTTGTATGGGATGCTACAAAGGTTCGTGATTTGCTGGATTCCCTTTATAAAGGATTTCCGGTTGGGTACATTATTGTTTGGAAAAACCCGGATATTCGCTTAAAAGATGGAACAATTTCTTATGGAAAGAAAATTCTTATCGATGGTCAACAACGAATAACAGCTATTCAAGCAGCTATTGTGGGAGAGCCAGTAGTGGATTCAACATATAGGAAGAAACCAATAACCATTGCATTTAATCCTATTGATGAGACATTTGAAGTATGTAATCCTGCTATTAGGAAAGATATTAGGTGGATTCCGGACATTGCCAAAGTTTTTGATGTAGGGTTTAATGCATGGGAGTTTGTTAATAAATACTGCGAAGCTAATAATTTGGATGGCAAACAGCCAGAGATAAATAATACACTTATTAAATTAATGTCAATAAAGGGAATTAATCTTGGTGTGACCGAGTTGTCACAATCATTGACCATTGACGAAGTTACAGATATATTTATTCGTATAAATTCCCAGGGTGTTGTTCTTTCACAGGCAGATTTTGCCATGTCAAAAATATCTTCTGATGATCAGTATGGTGGGAATGAAATTCGTAAGCTAATTGATTATTTTTGCCATTTTATGCAAAGGCCAGCTGATTTTGAAACAATAATTGCAAATGATGCTGATTTCTCCAATTCAGATTCATTAGAAAAAATAAAGTGGGTAGTGGATGAACAGGAGGATATTTATATTCCAAATTATACGGATGTCCTTCGGGTGTCTTTTACTCATAAATTCAAAAGAGGAAAAATCTCCGATTTGGTCAGCTTACTTTCAGGACGTAATTTTGAAACTAGGGAAAACCTGGAAAGTATAGCCCGTGAGTCCTTCCAAAAACTTCGCGAGGGTGTGGAATCATTTGTTAACAAAACAAATTTTCAACGGTATTTGATGATTATACGTTCTACGGGTATAATTGATTCTTCACTAGTACGTTCACAAAATGTACTGAACTTTGGTTATATTTTGTATTTATCCCTTAAGGATATGAATATTAATTCATCTGTAATAGAATCACTGGTAAGAAAGTGGATTGTACTTTCTATCTTGACAGGGCGTTATTCCGGTTCGGCTGAGTCAGTTATTGACTATGATATTAAACGTTTTACAGAACAAGACCCAGAACAGTACCTTAAGAATACTGAAACTGGTGAGCTTTCGGCAGCATTCTGGGATACTGTATTGATTCAACGGTTAGATACTTCTGTGTCCAGCAGCCCATATTTCCTTACATTTCTTATAGCACAAATAAAGAAGGGGGCACGAGGTTTTCTTTCCAGCCAGATTAATGTTCAATCCTTGATTGAACAACATGGTGATATTCATCATATTTTTCCTAAGAAATATCTGCAGAAGAATGGAATTAATAATCGAAAAGATTATAACCAAATTGCCAACTATGTTTATACACAATCAGAGATTAATATCAAGATAAAGGATAATGCCCCATGTGATTATATGTCCAATATGAAAAAGCAGGTTGCGGGTGAATCCAATTATTATGGTAGTATAAACGAATTTGAAGATTTGAAGGAAAATCTTGCTGAAAATTGTATTCCAGAGGGATTTATGGATATGGATGTTTCTGATTATACGAGTTTTCTGAGTATTCGCCGAAAAATGATGGCAGAATATATTCGAGATTACTATAAAAGTCTTACTTAAAGGTTAAAATATGCTTGGCTTTGAGGCGATAGAATAATTATCTTGCGATATAATGATAAGGGGGTGTCCACTTTGTGTGAAATAATGGAGAAGCTCCATGAGGAAGGTCGTGCTGAAGGCAGAGCTGAAGGATGGCAGGAGGGAAGCATGCAAAGGGCTAATGATATGGCCATGAAAATGCTTAAGAAAAACGAGCCAGTTGAGAAAATTATAGAATACACCAGCCTTACCAATCAGCAGATTCAGGAGCTGGCTCAGCAAATTCAATAAAAGCAGTTTATTTAGACTGGCAGATGTGTCTGCCAGTTTTTTGTTGCCGGGAGTTTTATTTTTCCTCAAAATAATGTCCATATTTAGGATTTTATTCCTTTATTTAGGAATGTTTTTGGATTTCTTATTATGGTATAATATTAAAGATGTTCTTTTACTGGAAATAGATGTTTTTTGAGATAGTTTTGAGGTGTTTGGCTTATGATTACTGGGAAGACAAAGACATTGGCGGTTATTGGCAATCCTGTGGCCCATTCACTGTCACCAGTGTTTCAGAATGTGGCTATTGAGGCAGCAGGGCTGGATTACATTTATACGGCATTTCCTGTGGCGGATGGCAAGCTGGAGGCGGCGATAAATGGCATGAGGGCCATGGGGATTTGCGGCCTTAATGTGACTATTCCCCATAAGGAAAGGGTTATGAAATACCTTGATTCTATTGACAAGGATGCGGAAATCCTTGGGGCAGTGAACACCATTGTAAACAAGGATGGCGTTTTAACTGGCTATAATACAGATATAAAGGGCTTTGTTGGTGGCATGCAGGAGAAGGGCTTTGAGCCAAAGGGAAAAAAGGCGGTTCTTCTTGGTGCCGGCGGGGCGGCCAGGGCCATTATTTGGGGCCTGATTCAGGAGGGGGTCGCTTCCCTTACTATTGGTGTACGCAATGTGCCAAAGGTTCGCCCATTGGTGGAGTATTTTTCCAAATACATGGAAATAAGCTTGCTGGATTGGAGCACTCCGGAGTTTGAGGCTGCGTTGAAAAAGACAGAGCTTCTCATAAATGCCACTCCACTGGGGATGTGTCCATACGTGGAGGCTATGCCGCCTGTGAACTGGGATAAGGTGCCAAAGGGGATTTTGGCCTATGATATTATCTATACGCCAGCGGAAACTCTTTTCTTAAAGACAGCCCGTGAGCATGGCTGTGAGACCCTCAATGGTGAGGCTATGCTTGTAGGTCAGGGTGCTGAGTCTATGCGTCTTTGGACTGGTATTGAGCCGGATACTGAGGTCATGAAGAAGGCCTTGCGTCAGGCTTTGGAAGAACGAAAATAATAAATCGGAGTTTTGTTTTTAGATGATTGGTTTTTTAAAGGGAAAAGTAGAATACATTTTTATAGATTATTGCCTTCTGGATGTAGGTGGCGTGGGCTACAGGGTATTTGTGTCCAACAATACCAGAGCCCGACTCAGACAAGGGCAGGAGACCATGCTGTTTACCCATCTTAGCGTTCGTGAGGATGCTATGCAGCTTTATGGCTTCTCCACTCAGGAGGAGTATGACCTCTTTCAGTTGCTGATTGCCATTAGCGGTATTGGTCCAAAGGTGGCCATGGGTATTATTGGCTCTATCACTCCTGATGGGCTGGCCCAGGCGGTACAGAACAAGAATGTAAAGGCTCTAACTGCATTGCCGGGGATTGGCAAGAAGTCTGCAGAGCGCATGATTCTTGAACTGAAGGATAAGCTGACCTTCAGTGGCAGTGATGAAGATACACAGCACGTTGGAGGTCTCTTCGGGGAATCCCAGGTGGGCGAGGATATCTTAAGTGAGGCAACAGCGGCCCTTATTTCTCTTGGCTACAGTCAGGCGGAGGTCAATACAGCCTTCCAGAATATGGAAAAAATTGACCCCGAGTCTGATGTACAGAATGTAATTAAGCTGGCGTTAAAGCAGCTTTCCAGGAGGTGATAGGGGATGGAGGAAATAAATTTTGGCGATGACCGAATTGTTACCATGAACGAGCAGTCAGGTGATGACTGGCAATATAGTCTGCGTCCCCGTCACTTGCGGGAATATATCGGTCAGGACAAGGCCAAGGATAATCTGGATATTTTTATAAAGGCGGCTCTCAACCGTCAGGAGGCCTTGGATCATGTGTTGCTTTATGGCCCTCCGGGATTGGGCAAGACCACCTTGGCGGGGATTATAGCCAATGAAATGGGGGTTAATTTTCGCATAACCTCTGGCCCTGCCATTAATCATTCCGGTGATTTGGCGGCACTTTTAACTAATCTTAATGAACGTGATGTACTCTTTATAGATGAGATTCACCGCCTTTCACGAAATGTGGAGGAGGTGCTTTACTCTGCCATGGAGGACTTTGCCCTGGATATTGTCATCGGCAAGGGGCCAAGTGCCCGCTCAATACGTCTTGATATTGCACCATTTACATTAATTGGTGCAACCACCAGAGCAGGAGCCCTGGCAGCTCCTTTGCGTGACCGCTTCGGCGTGATTTCTCGTCTTGAATACTACAAGCCTGAGGACTTGGTGCTGATTATAAAGCGGGCGGCGGAGATACTGGATATTGGTATAGAAGACAAGGGAGCACTGGAGATTGCCCGTCGTTCCCGTGGTACTCCCCGTATTGCCAATCGCCTGTTAAAGCGCGTCCGGGATTTTGCCCAGGTAACAGGGGATGGGGTTATTACTGATCAGATAGCGGATGAAGCCTTGATGCGTCTTGAGGTGGACAAGATGGGCCTTGACCATACTGACAGACGTATGCTGGATTCTATGATAAAGAAATTTGGTGGCGGACCTGTGGGTATAGATACTCTGGCGGCGGCCATCAGTGAGGAAAACGACACTATTGAGGATGTCTATGAGCCATATCTTTTGCAGCTTGGGTTTATAAACCGTACTCCAAGGGGGCGGATGGTTACCAGAGCAGGCTATGAGCACATGGGCATACCTTATCCGGAGATTGAATAATGAATTTATTGCTTCATATGTGCTGTGGGCCCTGCTCCTGTTATCCCGTGAAGAAGCTACGGGAGGACGGTATCGAGCCTACGGGATATTTCTTTAATCCCAATATTCACCCTTACAAGGAATGGGAAATGCGGCTTAATGCGGCCAAGGAATTTGCCCAGAAGGTGGATATGGAGATAATCACCGACGAAAATTATATGCTGAGGGATTTTCTGAAGAAGGCTCTGGCAGCAGAGTCTGTGGAAAATGGCCGTTGTCGTATGTGCTACACCTGGCGCCTGGAGCAGGCGGCCAAATATGCGGCTGAAAATGGCTTTGATGCCTTCACATCAACTCTGTTTTACAGTATTTATCAGCAGCATGAGCTGATGAAGGAAACGGCCCAGCATTTTGCGGATATGTATGGTGTGCAATTCTATTATGAGGATTTCCGTCCTGGCTGGCAGGAGGGCATTGACATCAGCAAGGAGCTGGAGCTATATCGGCAGCCATATTGTGGCTGTATTTTCAGCGAGGAAGAACGCTACAGTAAGGCCATAAGAAAGCAGCGGAAAAAGGAAGCCAAGGCCAGAAAAAGGGCTATGATGGAAGCTGCGGAACAGGCTAATAATAAAATTGAGGTGGATTGAATGATGAGAAATTCTTTACATAAAAAAATCGCACAGCTTATGTTGGCTGCTTTTATTGGTTCTGTTGGAACCATGATGATGACCAGTGGAATGTCTGGGGCAGAGGCCAGTGTTATCACTCCGGATACCGGCACCAAGCCAGCCAATTCACATAAGCGCGTAAATCCGCCTAAACCAAGTGCTCCTGCAACTCACAAGGATGAGAAAAAAGAAGAGACTGCTCCTACATGGAAGAGAAATGCCGGCGTTGATAATGTTATTAGAATCGGTGTTGGCACAGGCGTGGTGAAGGGGGTTCTCAGCTCCGTAAATGGTATGAATGCCCTTGCTGGTGACGATGGCAAAAAATACGGTGAGTATAAGAGCAATATTGTGGCTAATATATCTGCAGAGGGTAATACCCTTGTGGTAAATGGCAAGAGCACCGGTGTATCTTCTTTGGTGTTTGCTCCTGTGGAAACAGCATCCAGCGGCAAGATAAAATATAATGGACACGAATATCGGGGCCAGATGGTGGTCAGTGCTGAGGGCGGTAAGCTGCTTATTGTAAATCGCCTGTCTTTGGAGGACTACATCAAGGGTGTACTGCCTTCTGAAATGACTCCTTCATGGAACAGCGAGGCCTTGAAGGCCCAGGCGGTGGCGGCAAGAACATTTGCCTTGTATACTAAAAATCAGAAGGCTCATCTTGGTTCCGGCTACGACCTTTGTGATTCCACCCACTGCCAGGCTTATGACGGAATGGCCAATGAAGCTGATTCAGCATCAGCGGCTGTGGATGCCACCTATGGTCACATTATGACTTATCAGGGGAAGGCTATTTATGCACCATATCATTCTTCCTCTGGCGGTTCCACGGAAAATTCCGAGGATGTTTGGGGAAATTATCTGCCATATCTGCGTTCTGTGCAGGATGATGACAGCAAATCCCCTTATCATAACTGGTCTGTAAGGTTTACTGCAGCCCAGGTGCAAAAACTTTTGAGTGCTGCGGGAAAAAATATTGGTCAGCTTAAGAGCATTTCCATGACCTCTGTTAAGGGTAGCTCCAGTGCCAATGGGGTATTGGCTTCTGGCAGAGCAAACGGAGTTAAATTTGTGGGCACAGGTCAGACCATCGTATTGAGCGGTCAGGATGTGCGGAAGATTTTCGGCCTTAAGAGCACCTATTTTAATATTCGCACCGAGCGGGCAGCTTCCATACCACCTATCAAGAAGGATGTGAAGGGTGCTGCTTCCACTCAGACTATTGATGCGGCTCCGGCTGCTATGCATGGCACGAATCTTAAGGTGGAAGGTGACAATGTGGCCATTATTTTTGACGGCCACGGCTTTGGCCATGGTCTGGGTATGGCCCAGTATGGTGCCAAGGCTATGGCAGATGCAGGCAAAAAATATGATGAAATACTGCATCACTACTATACAGATGTGGAAATCACAAAGCTGTATTAATATATGGGAGATAACTTAAAGAATGAAATTAACTGAATTTGACTATAATTTACCAGAGGAGCTTATTGCCCAGACCCCAGTGGAGCCTAGAAACTCCTCCCGCCTTATGGTGCTGGATCCTGTGGATGAAACTATAGAGCATAGGCATTTTTACGATTTAAAGGAGTATTTGGAGCCAGGGGATACCCTGATTTTCAATGATACCCGCGTGCTACCGGCCAGACTTTTGGGCTGGCGTGAGGGCACCGGCGGCAAGGTGGAGGTTTTCCTTCTTAGACGCATTGATGGTGATACTTGGGAAACTCTGGTAAAGCCAGGCAGAAAGGCCCGTGAGGGCCAGGTGGTCCGCTTCAGTGACGAGCTTACTTGTACTGTTCAGGACAGCACCGATTTTGGTGGCCGTATTGTAAAATTTAACTACGAGGGCATTTTCGAGGAGATACTTGACCGTCTGGGCGAGACACCACTACCTCCATATATCCATGAGAAGCTGGAGGACAGCGAGCGTTATCAGACAGTATATTCCCGTGAAAAGGGCTCTGCAGCTGCACCAACTGCCGGTCTTCACTTTACCAAGGAACAGATGGCAGAATTGAAGGAAATGGGAGTAAATTTAGGCTTTGTTACTCTTCATGTGGGGCTGGGAACCTTTAGACCAGTAAGTGTTGATAACATTGAAGAGCATGTTATGCACAAGGAATATTACAGCATTTCCCAGGAAACGGCAGATCTTATAAAAGCTACCAAAGCGGCTGGGAAAAGGGTTATTGCAGTGGGCACTACCTCTATCCGTACCCTGGAATCTGCAGCTACATCCGTGGGAGAGATAAATGGACGTACTGATTGGACAAATATCTTTATTTATCCTGGATATGAGTTTAAAATAGTAGATGGAATTATTACAAATTTCCATCTTCCAAAGTCAACCCTTATAATGCTGATCAGTGCCTTTGCGGGACGGGAGTTCGTGCTGAAGGCCTATGAAACGGCAGTGGAGGAGAAATATAGATTCTTTTCATTTGGGGATGCTATGATGATAAAACGGAAGGGATAATTCTATGAACAAAAAAGCTGTACAGGCCATGCAGGATTTTCTTGAAGCAGTGGGAGTCGATCTCAAGGCTTCAGGAATGGAAAAGACCCCTGAACGGGTTGCTGGGATGTATGAGTACCTGTTCAATGGAATAGGTGTCAGCACTGATGATGTGTGGGGAGAGCTTTTCAAGGTAGAAAATGAAGGCATAGTGGCTGTAAGGGATATCCCTTTTTATTCCATGTGTGAACATCATTTAGTGCCATTTTTTGGCAAGGTGTCCATTGCCTACAAGCCCCATGAAGGTTCTATTGCGGGCTTTAGTAAGTTTACCCGTATGGTGGAAATTATTTCCCACCGACCACAGCTTCAGGAGCGTATGACTGAGGATATTGCCCGGGCTGTGGAGCAGGGGCTGAAGGCCGATGGCGTATTGGTTATCGTGGAGGCACAGCAGCTCTGTATGATAATGCGGGGAGATATGGCCCACGGCTCCAAGACCATAACATCTTCCACCCGTGGTTGCTTTAAGAATGATAGGGAGAGCTATCATCAGGCTTGGAATATGTTAGGATGGGATAATAATGAGTAAGAGAGTTTATCAGTGGTCTGATGGAAAGAGTTTGGAGATTGGCTCCAGAACACTGATTATGGGGATTTTGAATGTTACCCCTGATTCATTTTCCGATGGGGGAAAATGGAACACCCTGGACCATGCATTGAAGCATATGAAGGAAATGGTGGACGCAGGGGCTGATATTATAGATATAGGTGCTGAATCCAGCAGACCCGGTTTTAAGACCATGTCTGCGGAGGAGGAAATAGATAGACTGAGTCATTTCTTGGAGCCGGTGCTGAAGGAATGTCCGGTGCCGGTTTCCATTGATACCTTTAAGGCTGATACCGCTGAATATGCAGCTTTAAAGGGGGTACACATACTGAATGATATTTGGGGCCTTCAGTATAAGGAGGAGCCGGGGAAAATGGCCCGGGTTGCTGCCAAATATGATTTGCCGGTGGTGGTTATGCACAATCGGGATTCCAAGGAATATGACATGGATATAATGGACTCCATGAGGAATTTTTTCAGTGATAGCATTAAGATTGCCAGAGCAGCTGGGATGAAGGAGGAAAATATCATTCTTGATCCGGGCATTGGCTTTGGCAAAACCGTGGAAGGTAATCTTTATGTAATGCAGAATTTGGAGAAAATGAAAAATATAGACGGCACGGACTATCCTGTGCTATTGGGGACTAGCCGCAAGAGCTTTATTGGCAATACCTTGGATTTGCCAGTGGAGGAAAGGATGGAGGCCACTGGGGCCACTTGTGTTATGGGCATAATGAAGGGCTGCGAGATTATGCGCGTCCACGATGTTTTGCCGATTTCCCGCATGTGCCGTATAACAGATGCTATTTTGGAGGCGAAAGCGTGACAGATAGTATTATTCTTGAGGGGATGGAATTCTTTGGCAGGCATGGGGTTCTGCCGGAAGAACAGCGGCTGGGTCAGCGTTTTATTGTTGATCTGGTCATGAATTTGGATTTGCATAAGGCAGGGTACACAGATGATTTGGAGGCAACTGTCAATTATGCAGAGGTTTTTGCCAGAGTGAGGGAAATCGTGGAAGGGGTTCCGGTTAAATTGCTGGAATGCCTTGCAGACAGAATTGCTCAGGCTGTTTTTGAGGGCTTTTCCATGGTGGAAAGCCTGGAGGTCACCATTCATAAGCCCGGGGCTCCAATTCCCGGTATCTTTAAGGACGCTCAGATAAGAATCCGGCGTCAGCGACATGAATATATTTAAGTTTTTTAAATATATAGAGAGTTATGTTTTTTAAGCGCAAGAAAAGGAATGAGTGAAATGAGTAAGAGTTATGAGTGCTACATCAGTATCGGTTCCAACATGGGGGATAAGGAAGCGACAATCAGAAAAGCTATCAAAATGTTAGCGGCTTCAGACAAAATTCATTTGGTCAGTGTATCATCCTTCTATGAAACACCACCATGGGGGAAGTCCGATCAGCCGTTATTTTTTAATGGTGCCATGTGTGTAAGTACAGAGCTTGAGCCTCTGGAGCTTTTGCATGTGTGTCAGGATATTGAGAAGCAGCTGGGACGGGTTCGTCATACCCATTGGGGTCCTAGAACCATTGATCTTGACCTTCTTTACATTGAAGGGGTGGAGATGGATACTCCGGAGCTTACCCTACCTCATAAGCACATGCTGGATAGGGCATTTGTGCTGGTTCCTTTGTCTGAGATTGCTCCGGGCCTTCGGATAAAAGGTAAATTTATCGGGGATTACCTTCTTCATGCCAGAGACAAGGACGATATGGTGCTGATTAAGAGAATACGTCAAAGACGGGAAGCATAAGGGGTGAATAGTTATGATTTGTCAGAAGTGTGGCAGCCAGCTTAATATGGATGGTACCTGCCCTAATTGTGGGCAGGGTAATGTGCGTATTATGGAAAAGTCTGAGATTAACGCCTATGACGGCATAACTATTGAAGAAAACAGCTATGAGCAGGGGAGTGCCCAGGCTGGAAGCAGTAATGATTCCTTTAGGGGATTTGGTGGTTTTGGGGGCTCCGGCAAGGGGCCCCGAATCATCCGTTTTTCATCAGGAGGCAGTACCCTTACCAAGCTGTTGTTTGCCGTAGCCATAGCTCTGCTGGTGGCAGGGGTGGTTTTTGTTGCCTTGCCTCTTATGGTTTTGGCTGTCATTGTGGGGGTGGCAGTCTATATGATTTACAGTTTTTTAACATAAAATCAACAAAAATACAAAAGTTTACAATTTTTGTTGACAGCCAGTGAAATTTATATTATTATAGCGTTGTTGATAATTGAATATTCAAATCATTGATTGGGAAATAGTAGCTATTCCAACTTTTGATAGCGAGCAGGTGCCGGATATTATTCGGAGGTGGAATGACCTGTGAAAAGCGTTTAGTGAATGGTCCCAAGAGAGTCCACCGAAAGCATTGGTTGTGATTAGGCTGGAACGGTTGCCACCGTTGTTGGGCTGCGGTATCGGACATAGTTCCCGTACTTAAGAGGGTGATATTACCAGTGGCATAGACATTTTATCTCGGTAAGGGATAAAATGTTTTTTTATTACACGAATGATATCACTGAAATTGGGTGGCACAGCGAAACCATTTCGCCCCATGTATAACCATAAAGGGTTGTACATGGAGCGAAGTGGTTTTTTTAGTTGGAAAAGGTGAGAAGCATGGCAAGAGTAAAGATATGTGGCATACGGGATATGGAAGCTGCCAGAGCTGCCAGATCAGCGGATTTAATGGGCTTTATTATGAGTGACAGGTTCAGACGCTACTGTCCACCGGATATAGTAAAGCATATCTGCAGCACGGTGCAGGGGCCAAGAAAAGTTGGGGTCTTTGTGGATCAGCCTATAAATGAGGTTAATGAAATAGCCGAGTATTGTGGCTTTGACATGGTACAGCTTCATGGACATGAAAGTATAAAGTACGCTGAGAAAATACAAAAGCCCATTATAAAAGCATTTCGCTATGGTGAGGATTTCTCACTGGAAGGGGCTGAGGCCTATCCTGCAGAGTATATCCTTATAGACAGCTATAGCAAAGCTACTGTGGGGGGCAGCGGTATCAGCTTCAAATGGCGGGAGGCCGCCAGTACCATAAAGCAATTGAAAAAGCCTTATATAATAGCCGGCGGGATATCTGCAGATACTTTACAGGAGGCCATAAAGATATTTAATCCTTATGGAATAGATGCTTCAGGGGCCATGGAAATAGAGGGAAGGAAGTCACCGGAGCTGATTAGGAAATTTTTGTCAGCGGCAGGAAAGAAAGTGGTGGAAACATGAGAGATTACTTAGCAGAAATTGTTGCCAAAAAACGGGATATTGTGGAAGCCGCAAAGGCTCAGCTTCCCTTGAGGGAGTTAAAGGAACGAGTGGAAAAGGGCAACTTCGCCATGTGCTCCCAGTTCCAGAAAAGAGAGTGGAACCTTATAGCCGAGTGCAAGCTGCAGTCCCCTTCCAAGGGAAAATTCAATCATCCCTATTCAGTTTTGGACTTGGCCAGGATGTATGAAAAAAATGGAGCCAGCATGCTGTCGGTGCATACGGATCCTTATTTTTTAGGAAAGAATGAGGATTTGGTGGAGGTAAGAAAGGCAGTGAAAATTCCTCTCTTGCGTAAGGATTTCATTATAGATGAGTACCAGATTTACGAGGCCAGGATGTTGGGGGCTGATGCGGTTCTGCTGATAGCCAGAATTCTTAGCCAAAAGCAGCTGGAGGATTATCTGAATCTGACATGGAGCCTGGGAATGGATGCCCTGGTAGAGGTACATGATAGTGAGGACATGGAAAAGGCCATGAAAACACCAGCCAAGTTTATTGGTATCAACAACCGAAACTTGAAGCTGTTTAAAACCACCATTGATAACACCTTGGAGCTTCTGCCTCTGGTGGTGGACAACCGGACCGTTATCAGTGAAAGTGGTATACATACCCTGGATGAGGTAAGGATGCTCCATGAAGCGGGAGTAGATGGCATTTTGGTGGGTGAGGGCCTGTCCACAGCAGAGGATGTGGAAAAAGCTACCCGGGAATTTGCCCTAATGTGAAATTAAATAAGTGTTTGATAGCGTGATTAAGTGATTTTAGGAGGAAGAAATTATGTCAAAGGGAAGATTTGGAAAATATGGTGGTCAGTATGTGCCTGAAATTGTAATGCCTGTATTGACGGAGCTGGAGGCAGCCTATGAAAAATATAAAAACGATCCGGAATTTTTGGCGGAGCTAAGAAAGTATTATGTGGAGTATGCGGGACGTCCTACCCTTCTATATTATGCGGAGAAGCTCACCAAGCATTATGGTGGGGCGAAGATATTTTTAAAGAGAGAGGATTTGCTTCATACTGGTGCCCATAAAATTAACAACGCTTTGGGACAGGTGTTGCTGGCCAAGAGAATGGGCAAAAACAGGGTTATTGCAGAAACCGGTGCTGGCCAGCACGGTGTGGCCACAGCAACAGTGGCAGCTCTCTTTGGAATGGAGTGCAAGGTGTTTATGGGGGCAGTTGACATGGAGCGTCAGAAGCTGAATGTTTTCAGAATGAAGCTTCTGGGTGCTGAGGTGGTTCCCGTTACCACTGGAACATCGACTCTAAAGGATGCCACCAGCGAGGCAATTCGTTATTGGGCAGCACATATTGAGGATACTCATTATATTATCGGTTCTGCCGTGGGGCCTCATCCATATCCAACTATGGTTCGTGATTTCCAGTCTGTTATTGGCAGGGAAATCAGAGAGCAGATTAAAGAAGAGACTGGTGGGCGCCTTGATTATCTCATAGCCTGTGTGGGCGGCGGCTCCAATGCCATCGGTACCTTCTATGAATTCAGAAATGACCAGTCTGTAAAGAAGTTTGGCGTGGAGGCTGCTGGTCGTGGCCCGGCAGTAGGGGACAATGCCCAGACCCTTTCCAATCCTGCCAGCCGTCCAGGTGTCCTGCATGGCGCTTACAGCTATCTGGCTCAGGATGAGGATGGTCAGGTTATAGAGGTTTATTCCATTTCCGCAGGTCTTGATTATCCAGGGGTAGGCCCGGAGCATGCCATGTTCCACGAGGAGGGCGTGGTGAAATATGTGGGGATTAATGATAAAGAAGCAATTGATGCCTTCCAGCTCCTTTGTCGTGAGGAGGGGATTATCCCGGCTGTGGAAAGCTCCCACGCTTTGGCATATCTTGAAAAGCTCATGCCAAATACAAAGAAGGATGAAGTGGTGGTAGTTACCCTGTCCGGTCGTGGTGACAAGGACGTACAGCAGGTGGCAAAGGTATTGGGAGAGGAGATTTGATTATGAGTCGTTTACAGGATAAATTTAATGAGCTTCAGTCTGCACATAAAAAGGGATTGGTTATTTATCTTACTGCTGGCATTCCCGATGCTGATGGCACCCTTGAGGCAGTAAAAACAGCAGTTGATAATGGTGCTGATGTAATAGAGCTGGGGATTCCCTTCTCTGACCCTATGGCTGATGGCCCGGTTATTCAGTCAGCCTCCTATAAGGCAATTCAAAAGGGCATGACCCTAAAGAAGGTGCTGGAGCTGGTTCGGGAGATTCGTAAGTTTACCCAGGTGCCTATCTTGGGCATGGGCTATATAAATGTGATGCTTAATTATGGCTTTGAAAAGCTGGCGTCAGATGCCAGAACAGCTGGCCTTGATGGCTTTATTGTTCCTGATGTTCCCCATGAGGAGTCCGGGGATATGAAAAAGGTATGTAAGGAGCAGGGACTTCATTTGGTGGAATTCGTCACACCTGGCACCACCGACCAGCGTATAAGTGAGACCTGCACTACAGCAGATGGCTTTATTTATTGCGTATCCGTCAACGGCGTAACCGGCGTCAGAAAGATTGATTACAGTCCAATAAATAATGTTATTGAGCATGTTAAAAAGCAGACTGATACCCCTTGTGCTGTTGGCTTTGGTATTGGCTCCCCTGAGGCGGCAGTGGATGCTGCCCAGAAGGCAGATGCTGTTATTGTAGGTTCTGCCGTGGTAAAGCTGGTAATGGAGAATAAGCTGGATGAGGCTGGCAAATTAATTGACGATATTCGTCACGCTCTGGATAAGAAGGTGAACTAAATGAAGCTGACACCATCATTGGAGGATTTTAAGGAAAAAGCGAAAAAAGCAAATATGGTGGCCCTCAGCATGCCAATTTCCACTGATCTTGATACTCCTGTATCTATCTTTTATAAGCTGGTGGGAGAGGAAAAGGGGTTCCTGCTGGAATCTGTAGATGCCCATCAGAAATTTGGTCGCTTTTCCTTCATAGGGGCAGAGCCTTTTATAAAAATGCAGGTCTATAAAAATCGCCTTATGATTCAGGAGGAGGACGAAATGCGGGCGGTGGACGGCGACCCTGTAACAGCCATAAATAAGTATATGGCCGGTCTTAACAGTGCCATCGGCAATTTTGAGCTGCCTTTGGCCAATGGTGGCGCCGTAGGTTATTTTAATTACGAGATATCTGCTGTGTTTGACAGGGTGCGCAATGTTCAGGTGGAAGATGAGGAGCTGTTGGGGCAGTTTATGATTTGCCGTATCCTTATGGTGTTTGACCAGCAGAAAAATGCCTCCCAGCTGATTTATCTGGCCAGTGTGAAAAATGGGCAGGATTTGGACGAGGTGTACGAAAAGGCAGAGCAGCGAATGAAGGAGCTGGAGGAAAAGCTGTATGCAGCAGTAAAGACTCCAAAGGTAAAGACGGCAAGACGCAAGGAAAAGGTGGATTTTCTTGGAAAATACGGGAAGATGCCAGCTGAGTTTGCTTCTACCATCAAGAAATGCAAGGACTACATTGTGGCGGGCGATATTTTTCAGGTGGTGCCTTCAAGACAGTTTCGTGAAAAGATTACCAAGCCAGCCTTTCATTTCTACCGCCGCCTTCGTCAGGTAAATCCTTCTCCCTATATGTTTTATCTGAATTTTGGCAAGAAAAAGTTTGTGGCGGCATCTCCGGAGATGCTGGTAAAGGTGGCGGGAAAACAGGTTTATACTTATCCTATTGCGGGAACCCGTCGCCGTGGAGCCTCTGAGGAGGAGGATCAGGCTCTGGAAAAGGAGCTGAAGGCAGATATAAAGGAGCGGGCAGAGCATTCAATGCTGGTGGATTTGGCCAGAAACGATATCGGCCGTATCAGTGAGCCTGGCAGTGTGGTGGTAACCAAGCTGCAGGAGGTGGAGAGATTCTCCCATGTGATGCACATGGTATCTGAGGTTATGGGAACCTTGAAGAAGGGCTTTACGCCGATGGATGTTATTAAGGCCTGCTTCCCGGCGGGAACTGTCAGTGGTGCTCCTAAGCTGCGGGCTATGGAGATTATTCAGGAGCTGGAGCCAGTAAAACGGGGAGCCTATTCGGGAACTGTTGGTTATATGGATTTCAATGGCAATATGGATATGTGTATTACCCTGAGGACAATGGTCATTGACGGAGATAATGCCTTTATTCAGTCCGGGGCTGGTATAGTGTATGATTCCCAGGCGGTATTTGAGTACAATGAAATCCTGCAGAAATCCAAGGCTATGTTCAAAGTGGTAGAGGAGGTGGAGAATGATGTTGTTGCTTTTAGATAACTACGATTCCTTCACCTACAATGTGTATCAGCTGCTGTGTGATTTAGGGGCCGAGGTGGAGGTAATCCGCAATGATATGGCCACAGTGAAGGAAATTGCAAAAAAGGGCTATGAGGCCATAGTAATTTCCCCGGGGCCAGGTGTTCCCGAGGATGCGGGAATTACGGAGGAGCTTATAAATACTATGAAGGGCAAGGTACCGATTCTTGGGATATGCTTGGGTCATCAGGCCATTGGAGAGGTTTTCGGCGGTAGGGTTATTGGTGCCGGAGAAATCTGTCATGGCAAGACTTCACCTATAAAACATGATGGAGAGGAAATATATAGGGGGCTGCCACAGCAGATTGAGGTGGGCAGATATCACTCACTTATCGTGTCAAGGGATGGGTTACCGGATTGTCTGGAGGTAACCTCGGAGCTGGCAGATGGTACTATTATGGGCTTAAAGCATAAAGAATACCCTATTTATGGGATGCAATTCCATCCCGAATCTATCCTGACCCCCCAGGGTAGAAAGATGATGGAGAACTTCTTGTCATTAATAAAATAATCCTCAAAATAATCCTCGATTTTATAAATTCGAATTGGAAGAAGATATTGCCGTATCCCCCTGGCAATATCTTCTTTGTTTTTCTTGACGGCAGTGACATAATGTGATAATACATAGTAAATTGATGTGTGGTCGTTTTTTTGCTATGAAATCTTAGTGAATCAAATCCAAAGGATGCAGATGAGCTTTAGATTTCGTGTAAGGGCGTAGTGCAAAATATCATTTTGCACGGAGTTTACCATTGTGAATAGGAGGGATTTTCTTGGCATACGATTATATAAATGATGGAAACATTAATGCTGACGCCTTGCAAAAGGGAATAAAGGGCAATAAAAAGGCCCGTATGTTGCAGCTTCTGAAAATGCTCAATGAAGAAACTGACGAGAATCACCCTCTTTCCACAAATGAAATTATTGCCAGAATGAAGGAGCTGGGGCTGGAGGTTAACCGCAAAACCGTAAAGGACGATGTGGATCTTCTCATTGCCTTTGGCTATGATGTGGTGATAATAAAATCCTCCAACAATTCCTTTTATATGGGGGAGAGAAATTTTGAACTGTCAGAGCTCAAAATGATGGTGGATGCCATTTCTGCTTCTAAAATCATTTCCACCAAGGCCAGCAATTCCCTTATTGAAAAGCTGCAGCATCTGTGCAGTAAATATCAGGCGGATGAGCTCCTTTGGAACAGGGATGTAAATATAAGCATTAAGCCATACAGTAAGAACGTTAATCTGATTATTGACAAGCTCACCAAAGCCATCGGCAAGAAGCGGCGAGTAAATTTTAAGTATAATGAGTATAATATAAATAAGGAGCTTCAGCCACGCCACGATGGCAAGGTTTATGATATAAGCCCATATTTCCTGGTGTGGAATGAGGACCACTATTATTTGGTGGGCAATGAGTACAGCACCAAAACCACCAAGACCTTCCGTATAGATCGTATAGATGGCTCATCTCTGGTGGTTTCCAAAGAGCAGGCTGTGAGAAAGCCGGAGCGTGATTTGCTTTCCAAGTATTCCCAGCGCACCTTCAGCATGATGGCTGATGAGAAAAATGAGCGTACTGTGGTGCTTCGTTGTAAAAATCATCTGATTACCATTATGGTGGACCGTTTTGGTGTAGATGTTGATACCAAGATTAAAGATAAAGAGCATTTCGATTTGACGGCAAAGCTGTATGTAACCAAGGGATTTTTCAGCTGGCTTGCCAAATTTGGGGATGATATCAAGGTAATTAGTCCCCCTCAGGTGGCCAATGACTATAAGGAATATCTTGAGAAAATCATCAGACAGTATAAGTGATGCGGTGAAAGGTGACTGTTTCGGCAGTCGCCTTTTTAATTTATGGCTTTACAAAAATGATAGAAATATCCTATAATGGAGTGTAATGAGCTGTTCGGATAATTAATCTTATTAGATTTGTGTGACGGTTAATACGGTTCGGATTTAATCATAAATGTGTTTATATAATTAAATATGGAGGTGTGATTTTTGCCAAAAGAGAAAAAATTACAAATTATTCCTTTGGGCGGATTAGGTGAAATCGGCAAAAATATGACAGTGGTGCGGTACGGCGAAGAGATACTGCTTATAGATGCTGGTTTAATGTTTCCAGACGAGGAAATGCTGGGTATAGATCTGGTTATTCCTGATTTTACCTTTTTGGTGGAAAACCGGGAGCACGTTAAGGCTATTGTATTGACCCATGGACATGAGGATCATATCGGTGCGCTGCCTTATGTGCTGAAGCAGATAGATGCTCCGGTTTACGGAACAAGACTTACCCTGGGTATCCTTGAAGGGCGTCTGAAGGAAAATGGAGTAGGCAATGAAATGCTTCGTCCTGTTAAGCAGGGGGATAATATCAAGGCTGGCTCCTTTAGCGTGAATTTTATTCGCGTGAACCACAGTATTCCTGATGCCGTGGGTCTGGCTATTACAACCCCTATGGGCACCATTGTTCATACTGGTGACTTTAAGCTGGACTACACTCCAATTGACGGAAAAATGACGGATTTCAGACGTTTTTCCGATTTGGGCAACAAGGGTGTGCTGGTTTTGATGGCGGACAGTACCAATGCTGAGCGCCTTGGCCATACTCCAAGTGAAAGCACAGTTGGTGCTTCCTTTGAAAAGGCCTTCCATAATGCAAGCTCCCGTATTATAGTAGCTACCTTCTCATCCAATGTTCACAGAATACAGCAGATTATAAATACTGCTGTTACCTATAAGCGTAAGGTGGCTGTTTTGGGGCGCAGCATGGTAAATGTTGTGAATATTTCCCGTGAACTGGGTTATATTACTGCTCCAGAGGGAACTATTATCGATATTGACGAGATTAATAATTATCCGGCTAATCAGGTGGTGGTTATTACCACCGGCAGTCAGGGCGAGCCGATGTCTGCACTGACCCGTATGTCCCAGTCTGATCACCGCAAGGTGGGAATTGTTCCAGGGGATACGATTATTATTTCTGCTACCCCTATTCCAGGCAATGAAAAGCTGGTTTCCAGAACCATAGACAATCTCCTGAAGCTGGGGGCTAATGTGGTATATGGCCGTGAAAACGGTATCCATGTATCAGGCCATGCCAGCCAGGAAGAGCTTAAGCTGATGCACAATCTGGTGCGTCCGAAATTCTTTATTCCGGTTCATGGAGAGTACCGTCATCTGGTAAAGCATGCCAAGCTGGCCCAAGAGCTGGGGATGAAGAAGGAAAATATCTTCATTAGTGAAAACGGCCAGATTTTGGAATTTACCAAGAACAAGGGAGTAGTAGCCGGCAAGGTTACCTCTGGCCGCATACTGGTTGATGGCCTTGGTGTGGGTGATGTTGGTAATATCGTTCTTCGTGACCGTCGTCAGCTGTCTCAGGATGGTATTATTATCATCGTGGTTACCATGGACAAGGAGCAGGGCGTTGTGGTGGCAGGTCCTGATATTGTCAGTCGTGGTTTTGTTTATGTTCGTGAATCCGAAGAGCTCATGGACGATGTCCGTACCCGTGTTGAGGAAGCTCTGGCCCGTTGTGAGGACGAGGGCATTACTGAATGGTCCGGCCTTAAGTCAGCCATGCGTGATGCACTGGGTCGCTATATCTTCGAGCGCACCCGTCGCCGTCCAATGATTCTGCCAATTATTATGGAAATTTGATATTAACTTATAGAAGACGCATCTTTTTTACAAAAGATGCGTCTTTTTGCGTGTCCGTGTATAGTGTACATGCTTATACCCAGTAACAGTGCGCATAAAACCATATCGGAAGGTAGATTAGGAGAAAATTAGAGTAAAGTTATACTTCCATTAAAGCAGAGCATTTGTCTTGCGGGGGGGGACATTAGTGCTATACTTAGGGCTGTAAGATTTTGAAATAAAGAATAAAGGAGGGGATAATTTGGGAGATGTTTGGATTTGGTGTTTAATAAGTACCATATTATTTTTTGCATTAGGTAGGATGGCATATAGGGTAGTACGACGCGTTACCGAAAGCGACTGTAAGGAAAAGCCTATTATTTTAACAGAAGAACGCACACGACTCCTCAAGTACATAATATGGTTACTGTTGCCAGTTTGGATATTTTATGAATTCTATCTATTCCATTGGTCAAGCATATCGTGGGTGGGAGATTTGTTTACTAATTTCTTTACTGTGACCATAGTTTTGTTTGTGCAGGAGATGAAGCGGCTGGACAATAAAGATTGTGGCCTGTGGTTGTATGCCTTGATAGGAATTATTTTGTTGGGGATAAGCAATTACAGCAATGATGTAACCACTGCATACAAAAATTATGGCGTTCCCATGGGTGTTAGCTTACTCGTTTGGGTAGGACATGAGTGTTTGAAGAATTGTTTGGGCATAGGAAATTGTTATACGGCTCGTCTGAAGCGCTTATTTAGACGGGAAAAAAAGAAATTATTATAGGAGGAAGATGAAAATGGAAATGAAAATCTCATTAATTAGGGGAATGCTTTTGACTTGTTTGTTGACGCTGGTTATGGTGGTTTCGTCCACGGTGGCGGATGCAGCCATACATTTTACCGATAACTATGGATACAAATGTGTTCTTGACTACAATAATACTGGTGCTAAAGGGAAATATGTTATTGATGCTCGTGGTGATAAATTATTATTTGATTATAATCCTAACACCCATGAATTCATTTGTTATGATGGTAATAGGGTGATGGCTGTGAGAAAATTTAGAGGAAGAGATTCTATTATAAGTAAGAGCATCAACTCAAGTTTTCCTAACGGTGTATATGATAAAGGGCGTGACGGAGAGTATCATCATGAAATCCTGAAATATTCCATTTGGGGGTCTACCATTAAGGGATTTCAGCTTTTCCTCGATGCCGGTGGCAATCTGGGCGATAACAAACCTATACACTTTGAAATCAATCGTGATATCAAGGCCACTGTTCGTCAAGGCGTAGCCGATGTACCAGTGTTATTGATTAATAACAGCAACCGGCGATATTACTTTGAATATGTTGATTTTACGCTTATTCTGCAAGATAATAACGGTAATACTATTGGCACCTTCACCAAGAGGGAAAATCTGAATGGCAACCTGAACGCTCATTCCACCGTAAAGCGCAATATCCATTTCGAGGACAGCCGTATACCTAACCATAGTGGTAAGTCTTATAAGCTTAATTGGACTTGGCATGGTAAATGGAACTAAAAAAACGGCTAATAGAATACAACCATCAATATGAAGGTACGTTCAACTGAACACAATTCAAAGGGCTCCAAATGGAGTCCTTTTACTATGAAATCTTAGTGAATCGAATCTGAAGGATGAAGATGAACTTTAGATTTCGTGTAAGGGCTGATGATAGCCCGTATGCTTTCATCTGGCTTTGGTTGGGAAAAATGCAATGATGATTTGAAAATAAATGATGATGATATAAACAACCTATGCCCCAAAAACTTGAAAAAAATATTTTTGGGGCATATACTTATGACAGGTGGTGAGTAATATGATTTTGAATCGGAATTTATATTTGGAACGGTTGCATATGCAAAAGGATAAAGACCTTGTGAAAATCATTACGGGTATTAGGCGTTGCGGGAAATCCACCTTGCTCTTTGACCTATATTATAATCGTTTGTTGGCAGATGGTATAAATGATGACCACATTATCAGGATTGCTATAGATAATATCCGGAATGCAGAATTGAAAGAACCATCCGCACTTTATCAGTACCTTGTCCAACATGTGCAGGGAGAGGGGCGATATTATGTTTTTTTGGACGAAATACAGTTAGTAAATAACTTTGAGGATGTTGTTAACGGTATTAAACGCGATTTTAATTGTGATGTATATATCACTGGTTCAAATTCCAAATTTCTATCCTCGGACATAAATACTAAGTTCCGGGGAAGGGGAATTGAATTGAAAATGTTTCCGCTGAGTTTTAGTGAATATTATAGCTATTTTAGGGGAGATAGGCGCAAGGCATTCAATGATTATATGATGTATGGTGGCATGCCGTATTTGCTTCAAGAGTCAGAACCGATGCAACGAGCTGAGTATTTACAAACTATTACAGAAACAGTCATTACAGATGATATTGTCGAACGTTATGGTATTCGTAATAAAGAGATACTGCGGGCATTGTTGGGCTTGTTGTGCTCCAGCATAGGTTCATACGTGTCCAGCCGGAAGATAGCAGATACCCTTAAAAGCAATGGACATAATACGGTTGACCATAAGACTATAGGTAGATATATAGACCATCTATGCGATTCCTTCCTGTTTTATCGGGCTGACAGATACGATATCAAAGGAAAGGCGTATCTCAAAACATTGTATAAATATTATGCTGTAGATATAGGGTTACGAAATGCTTTTCTGAATTTTAGACAAATAGAGCCTACTCATACTATAGAAAATATTGTTTATACAGAATTGCTGCACCGGGGTTACATAGTAGATATTGGCAAAAATGAACAAAAAGAGATTGATTTTATTGCCAGAAATATGAAGGATACATTTTATATTCAGGTTTCGTACTCTTTGATTGATGAGAAAACTCGGGAGCGTGAAGTCGGCTCTTTCCGTAAGCTGGACGATGGATACAAGAAAATTGTTATTACTATGGACGATGATCCATTTTATGATTTGGGGAATGGCTACAAGAAAATGAATGTAATGGATTTTCTTTTGGATGATGAGGCCTTGGAAAAGGCATGAGCAAAATGTATCCTTGAAAATTAGCCTGTATGATGATTTGGAAATACATTTGGATGATATTTTTGCAGAATAATGTGATCATAGGGAGATTTCCTTGCGAAAAATCTCATAATGTGATATAGTTCATTACAGTTGAATATGACCTTTGAAATTAGTCCTGTGAGGCTGATAAAGGAAGCTGGTAAGATAGTGCGCTATCAAAAATTACTGGGATAACTGTATCTAAAAGCATTTATAGCTTTCTTGTGCCTCGGCATGAGAGAGCTTTTTTAATTGCCAAAAGTTATCATGAAGTGTATTTCACAGCTGGTCGGGTCAAAATAATAAAGGAGTGATTGTCTTGGATAATTCTAAAGTAAACCTTCGGGGGAAAGATGTGCTGGCTCTGGCAGATTTTTCCAAGGAGGAAATCCAGGTGATTCTGGAAAGTGCCAAGGAGATGAAAAATATTATTCATCGTGACATCAAAAAAGTACCGGCTCTGCGGGGTAAGTCCATTGTGACTTTGTTCTATGAGCCAAGTACCCGTACCCGTTCATCCTTTGAACTGGCTGGCAAATATTTGGGAGCCGATGTGGTAAATATTACCGCTGGTACCTCCAGCATTGTAAAGGGTGAGAGCCTTCGAGATACCCTTTATACTGTCGAGGCCATGGGTGTAGATGCCATTGTTATGCGTCACAAGGCCGAGGGTGCTGCTGAATACGCTTCCAAGGTGGCAAGCCCGGTAATCATAAATGCTGGTGATGGTGCTCATGCCCACCCTTCCCAGGGGCTGTTGAACCTCTTTACTGTGCAGGAGCACAAGGGACATCTTGAGGGCCTGAAGTACGTTATCTTAGGTGATATTACCCATAGCCGCGTTGCCCGTTCGGACATTCAGGGGATGCGGAAGATGGGCGTTGAGGTCCATTTGGCCGGTCCTAGAACTCTTATGCCAAGATTCCTCTTTGAGGAGGAGGGCATTGTGATTCATGACAATGTGGAGGATGCTATCAAGGACGCGGATGTAATCAATGTTCTTCGCATTCAGCTGGAGCGCCAGAAGGCTGGCCTTTTCCCATCCCCAAGAGAATATGCCCGTATCTACGGCGTAAATGATAAGCGTTTGGCTCTGGCCAAGGATGATGTGCTTGTACTGCATCCGGGCCCAATGAACAAGGGACTGGAAATTTCTCCATTCGTAGCTTATGGCGATCATTCCGCCATTCAGGAGCAGGTTCAGAACGGTGTAGCAGTTCGTATGGCTATTCTGACCCACGCATTGATTGGAGGTAACAAGGCATGAAGACATTGATTAAGGGCGGCAGAGTAATCGATCCTGCCAATTCATTTGATAAGGTTGCTGATGTATTAATCGAGGATGGCAAAATCGCCAAGGTGGCAGGCAATATTAAGAGTGCCGCTGATGAGGTTATTGATGCTGAGGGCAAGATTGTGTGCCCTGGTTTTATTGATATGCACGTTCATCTTCGTGAGCCAGGTCAGGAGGCCAAGGAGGATTTTGAGTCCGGTTCCAAGGCTGCGGCAGCAGGTGGATATACTACTGTAGCCACCATGCCAAATACCAACCCTGTAGTGGATACTGCGGCTATGGTGCGTTCTTTGCAGAAGCGGGCTGAGGATGCGGCAGTGGTTCACATTGAGATTATCGGTGCCGTTACCAAGGGCCAGAAGGGTGAAGAAATGGCTGAGATGGGGGATATGACCCAGGCTGGCGCTGTGGCCTTCTCTGATGATGGTCATTTCACCAAGTCTGCCAAGGTAATGCTTAACTGCTATGATTATCTGAAGTCCTTTGATAAGGTAATCATCAACCACGAGGAGGAGCCAAGCCTCATCGAGGAAGGCGTTATGAATGAAAGCCACAGAAGTGCCATGCTGGGCATGAAGGGCCGTCCAACAGTAGCTGAGGATATTGCGGTGTACCGTGATATTGCTCTGGCTGAATATGCAGGAGCAAGGGTTCATGTGGCCCACATCAGCTCTGCCAATGCGGTAGATCTGGTTCGTCAGGCCAAGAAGCGTGGTGTAAAGGTTACTGCTGAGGCTACTCCACAGCATTTGACCATGACTGATGATATGGTAAATCTCTTTGACAGCTCCACTAAGGTTAATCCACCGCTGCGTCAGCAGAAGGACGTGGAGGCAGTGCTGGAGGGTATTAAGGATGGTACTATTGATTGTATCGTGACTGACCATTCCCCACATGCCCAGGAGGAAAAGGATAGAGAATATATTTATGCACCAAGCGGCTTCCCAGGACTGGAGACATCCCTTGGCTGCCTTATGACTGATTTAGTGGCTTCTGGCAAGCTGGATGTGGTTACCATGATTTCCAAGCTCACTGCTGAGCCAGCCAAGATTTTCGATTTAAATGCGGGCAGCCTCTCCGTAGGTATGCCTGCTGATATAACTGTAATTGACCCTGAGCTGGAATGGACTGTGGATGAAAAGAAATTCTATACCAGGGGCTCCCATTCTCCGTTTATTGGCCGCAAGTTCAAGGGCAAGGCTGTTAAGACCTTGGTGGACGGCAAGCTGGTAATGGACAATGGCGTAGTTTTGGAGGTGTAATCTTGAAAGGAAAGCTTATTCTCGAGGATGGCAGCGTCTTCACTGGAGATCTGTTAAATGAATACAAAGCCACCGGCGAGGTGGTGTTTAATACTGGTATGACCGGTTATCAGGAGATACTTACTGACCCATCCTATTGCAGTCAGATTGTTACCCTGACATTCCCACTTATTGGCAATTACGGCGTGGCAGATAAATTTATGCAGTCCAGAAAATCCTTTGTAAACGGATTTATTATCGGTGAGCTCTGTGATGAGGGCAGCAACTGGCAGAAGGAAAATGAGCTGGCAAAGTTTTTGAATGACCAGCAGATTCCTTGTCTTTATAACGTGGATACCCGTGCGGTTACCAGAACAATCCGTTCCCAGGGCTGCATGAAGGGCATTATCGTATCTGAGGATGCCAGCCAAGAGGAAATAGATAAGCTCATGGCTGTGCCAATTAAGCTGGATGTGGTGGCTGAGGTTACTACTCCTGAAACCTATGTAATGGATAATGATGGCCCTCATGTGGTAGTAATGGATTTCGGCATTAAGCAGAATATCCTGAATTCTCTCCACAACCTTGGCTGCAAGCTCACAGTAGTGCCTGCTGACACCAAGGCTGATGAGATTATGGCCATGAATCCGGATGGCATTTTCCTCTCCAATGGTCCTGGAGATCCTAAGGACGTTCCGGAGGTTATTGAAGAAGTTAAGAAGCTCATTGGCAAGAAGCCAATGTTTGGTATCTGTCTGGGCCATCAGCTGATTTCTCTGGCTCTTGGGGCAAACACCTATAAATTGAAGTTTGGTCACCGTGGCTCTAACCAGCCAGTAAAGAATCTCCTTAACGGCCGGGTTCATATTTCTTCTCAGAATCATGGCTATGCTGTAGAGGAAGCTTCTCTTAAGGATCTCCCTCTGGAGGTTACTCACATTAATGTTAATGATGGCACTGTGGAGGGGATGCGTCATACATCTCTGCCATTGTTCTCCGTCCAGTATCACCCTGAGGCTTCCCCAGGTCCTGACGACAATATGTATCTTTTCGATCAGTTCTGGACACTTTTAACCGGCGAGACAAAGGGGGAATAATCAGTGCCAAAGAAGGAAAATTTAAAGAAGGTTATCGTTATCGGTTCTGGCCCGATTATTATCGGACAGGCAGCTGAGTTTGATTATGCGGGATCCCAGGCTTGTCGCGCCCTTAAAGAGGAAGGCTTGGAGGTTGTACTGGTAAACAGCAACCCAGCCACCATTATGACAGATAAGCACATGGCGGACCGCGTATATATTGAGCCATTAACTGTAGAGTTTATGGAGCATATTATCAGCAAGGAAAAGCCGGATGGACTTTTGGCTACATTGGGCGGTCAGGCTGGTCTGAATCTTGCTGTACAGCTTTCTGAACAGGGCATTTTGGAAAAGTACAACGTGGAGCTTTTGGGTACTTCTCTTAAGGCTATTGAGCAGGCAGAGGACAGAGAGCTTTTCAAGGAAACCATGAACAAACTGGGTGAGCCTATCCCTGAGTCCACCATTGTTGAGGACGTGGAGTCCGCCGTACAGTTTGCCAATGAAATCGGCTATCCTCTTATCGTTCGTCCTGCCTATACCATGGGTGGCACTGGCGGCGGTATTGCTGATAATGAGGAAGAGCTGGTGGATATCGTCATAAAGGGACTTAAGTATTCCATGATTGGTCAGGTCCTTATCGAGCGCAGTGTGGCTGGCTGGAAGGAAATCGAGTACGAGGTAATGCGTGACGGCAACGATAACTGCATTACCATCTGTAATATGGAAAACTTCGACCCTGTAGGTGTTCATACTGGTGATTCCATTGTTGTGGCACCATCCCAGACCCTTACAGACCATGAATATCAGATGCTGAGAAGCGCCAGCATTCGCATTATCCGCGAGCTGGGTATTGAGGGCGGCTGTAATGCCCAGTATGCTCTGGATCCTAATTCCAACCAATATTATGTAATAGAGGTAAATCCTCGTGTAAGCCGTTCTTCAGCATTGGCTTCCAAGGCAACTGGTTACCCAATTGCCAAGGTATCCGCCAAGATTGCTATTGGATACAGCCTGGACGAGATTACCAATGCTGTAACCCAGAAGACCAAGGCTTGCTTCGAGCCAGCCCTTGATTACTGCGTGGTTAAGTTCCCACGCTGGCCTTTTGATAAGTTCGTATATGCAGACAAGACTCTGGGAACCCAGATGAAGGCTACTGGAGAGGTTATGTCCATTGACAGAAACTTTGAGGGAGCTATCTTAAAGGCAGTCCGTTCCCTGGAAATCGGCGTACATCGCCTTCATATGGAGGATATGGATGCCTGGGACGATGAAAAGGTTATCAAGGCCCTTTCCAAGTGCAACGATGAGCGCCTCTTTGTTATAGCCGAGGCCATGCGACGTGGCATTATTGATGTGGACGGCATTCATAGCATTACTAAAATCGATAAATGGTTCCTGCGGAAAATCAAGAAGATTACCGATCTGGAGCTTAGAATTCAGAATGAGCAGATTACACCAAGCCTTATGCTGGCTGCCAAGGATGTGGGCCTGGCTGACCGTTCTATTGCAGAGCTGGCGGGAAAGACAGCTGATGAAATCCGCACTCTGAGAAAGACCATGAACATTCTGCCATGCTACAAGATGGTAGATACCTGTGCTGCTGAGTTTGAGGCTGCGACCCCGTATTATTATTCCACCTTCCATGCCCAGGAGGATGAGGTGGATACCTCCAGCAAGCGTCGCAAGGTTCTGGTGTTGGGCTCCGGTCCAATCCGCATCGGCCAAGGTGTGGAGTTCGATTATTGCTCCGTACACTCAGTATGGGCTCTCCGTCAGATGGGCATAGAGGCCATTATTGTCAACAATAACCCTGAAACCGTATCCACTGATTTTGATATATCCGACAGACTTTACTTCGAGCCACTGACCTCTGAGGATGTTCTTAACATTATCGACAAGGAAAAGCCAGAGGGGGTTATCGTTCAGTTCGGCGGCCAGACTGCCATTAATCTGGCTGAGGATCTCAGCAAGGCGGGGGTAAAAATCTTCGGTACCTCTGTAAATGATATAGATAGAGCAGAGGACAGAGAGCGCTTTGATGAGGTGCTCACTCAGACCGGTATTCCTAGACCACAGGGCATCAGCGTAACCAATTTGGAGGATGCCATCAAGGGCGCAGCTGAAATCGGATATCCTGTAATGGTTCGTCCTTCCTATGTATTGGGCGGTCGTGCCATGGAAATCGTTTATAACGAGGAAGAGCTTATTGACTACATGGGCCGCGCAGTAAAGGTAACTCCGGAGCATCCGGTTCTGGTGGACCGCTATATGCAGGGCACTGAGGTTGAAGTGGATGCCATTTCCGATGGTGTGGATGTAATAATCCCGGGCATTATGGAGCATATAGAGCGTGCCGGTGTTCACTCCGGTGACTCCATTGCGGTGTACCCTCCACAGACCCTGCCACAGAAGGTAAAATATACCATTGTTGATTATACCAAGCGTCTGGCAGTAGGCCTCCATGTAAAGGGCCTTATGAATATCCAGTATGTAGTGGCCAATGATGAGGTTTTCGTAATTGAAGTAAATCCACGTTCCTCCCGTACAGTACCTTTCCTCAGCAAGGTAACAGATGTACAGATGGTGGATATTGCCACCCAGATTGCTATGGGCTCCACAATTAAGGAGCTTGGCTTCAAGCCAGGTCTGGTAAGCCCTAAGCATTATGTGGCAGTAAAGGCCCCAGTATTCTCCTTCAATAAGATGGCCGATGTGGATATATCCCTTGGGCCGGAGATGAAGTCCACTGGCGAGGTTATGGGTATCGACTACCACTATAACCGTGCTCTGTATAAGGCTATGACTGGTGCGGGCATGAATATTCCTGTAAATGGAACAATCCTGTTCACTGTGGCCAACAAGGACAAGGACGAGATGAAGCAGCTGGCCAAGGCCTTCTCTGAGCTTGGCTTTAAGCTTGTGGCTACTGCCGGCAGTGCCAAGGCCATCAAGTCTATGGGCATTGATGTTGAGGTAGTGGGCAAGATGCATGAACGCAGCGTTGATATTATCCAGCAGATCAAGAAGGGCCGTATCCACATGGTAATCAACACCATGACCCAGAATCAGGGCAAGAGCGTAGTACACGATGGCTTTAAGATTCGTCGTGCTACGGTGGAGCATGCTATCCCATGTCTCACTTCTCTGGATACCGCCTGGGAGGTACTGAATGTACTGGAGTTCATGCGGGAGCGCCGCTTGGTATATAGCCTTGCTATTCAAGACTATGTCGGTGGAGGGTATGATTTAGCGTAAGGAGGCAACATGGCAGATAATCGTTTGATTGTAGCCCTTGATTTTCATAAATTTGAGGATGTGGAGAAGCTGGTGGATACTCTTGGTGACAGTGTCAGCTACTACAAGGTAGGCATGGAGCTTTTCTACAGCGAGGGAGCCAAGGTCATTTCTTACCTTAAAGAAAAGGGCAAGAATATCTTTTTGGATCTGAAGCTCCACGATATTCCAAACACTGTGGCTGAGGGACTTTGCTCTCTCATGGTACAGGGGGCGGATATTATGAACGTTCACGCCTCTGGTGGCTTTACCATGATGAAGACAGCGGCAGATAAAGTTCATAAAAAGGCTGAGGAGATGGGGATTCCATGTCCAAAGCTGATTGCGGTAACTATCCTTACCAGCATAAATCAGGAGGATTGGCAGGGCCTGGGTATGCAGCGGGAAATTCGTGAGCAGGTGGTTCGTCTGGCCAAGCTCACCAAGGAAGCAGGTCTTGACGGGGTGGTGGCTTCCCCTCAGGAGGCGGCAGCCATTCGCGAGGCCTGTGGCCCAGATTTTCTGATTATTACTCCAGGGGTGCGTCCTGCGGGAGCCAGTATTGATGACCAGAGCCGAATTGCCACTCCTGAAGCGGCACTGAAAAATGGCGCTACCCATCTGGTGGTGGGACGTCCTATTCGGGCAGCTGAGAATCCAAAGGAAGCTGCAGAAGCTATAATTAAAGAAATGGAGAGTGTAAAATAATGGCAGAATTAAAAGCTCTTACAGAAAAAGAAGTAGAGGATATGCTTCTGGAAACCGGTGCAATTATGGAAGGGCATTTCCTTTTGACCTCCGGCCTTCACAGTCCGCGCTATGTGGAGAAGTTCAACGTACTTCAGAAGCCTGAATACACAGAAAAGCTGTGTCAGGCCATGGCAGCCAAGTTTGTTGATGCCAATATTGAGACAGTGGTGGGCCCTGTAACCGGCGGTATTCTGCTGGCTCACGAAACTGGCAAGGCACTGGGCACCAGAGCTATATTCACCGAGCGTGAAAACGGCAAGATGACCTTCCGTCGTGGCTTTACTCTCCATGAAGGTGAGCGTGTTCTCATCGTTGAGGATATTGTTACCACCGGCGGTTCCATCCGCGAGGTTATTGATGTGGTTAAGGAGCATGGCGGTATTCCAGTGGCTGTAAGCATGCTGGTGGATCGTAGCGGAGGCAGGGCAACCTTCGGCGATGTTCCAAGCACTGCATTGCTTCATATGGATGTGCAGACCTATGAACCAGATAACTGCCCACTTTGCAAGCAGGGTGTGCCAATGACCAAGAGAGGCAGGACAGGAAAATAATTTTCTAAAAGAATAAGAAAAGCTGTAGATACCGTCAGGGGAATGTCTTCCTCTGGCGGATTTTTTTGCTAATTATCCATTGCATAAAATTCCATAATAATGTATTATATTATGCGTTGGTGTTCTGAATTAAAATTCACTATTAACCCATATTTTTTGGATAAAAATTAATTTTATGTGAATTTTATGAATATAACGAGGTGAACATGTTTTCCACCTCGTTGAAACGCTGATTGGAATATTTTTCTTTTCTTGGAGAAAAGAAAAATTTGAACAATGGCGTTATAAAAAAATTAGAACAATTTATTTATACACGAAAGGGATATTTATGCAGGCTATGGTAGAAAAGCAGGATGTAGCACAGCAGGAAACTTCAGAAAAGGGCTACAATATTTCGGATATTTTTAAATTTTTAGGGTGTTCATTGTTTGGATGCTTTATGTTTTTATTTCCATGGGATACCACGGGAGGGACATATAACACAGCCCTCAGCGTACTGACAGAGGCGTTGGACAAGGCCATTCAGGAAAATGTTCCTTGGCTCCTTACAGTGGTGGTGGTATTCTCCGCTGTAAGTGCTCTGGTGGGCTGCTTCTGGAAGATTCAGAAATCAGGCAGATTCAGCTGGATTTTTCCTTTGATGTTTGTTTCAAAGCCTTATGCATTGACCCGTCTTATAGCCTTGGCCGTAACCATTTGCGTTGTGTTTGAGGTGGGGCCTGAGGCAGTGCGCAGCGAAGATGTGGGTGCCAGCATGGTTTCCTTGGCACAAACCTTAATCGCCATTGCTGTTACCTTGAGCTTTGTGCTTCCTTTCCTTACTGATTGCGGCATCATGGAGTTTATGGGCATAATACTGAGACCATTGATTCGTCCACTGTTTAAAGTGCCTGGCCGTGCTTCTGTGGATTTGATTGCCTCTTGGCTGGCTTCCTCCAATACTGCTGTACTGATTACCGGTAACCAGCACCAGAATGGTTATTACAGCAAGCGTGAGGCTGCTTCCATTATGACCAATTTCTCCTTGGTTTCCATTCCGTTTTGTATGGTTGTTGCTGAAACACTGAATGTAACCAATCATTTTCTGCTTCTTTATGGTTCCGTTACGGCTATAGGCTTGATGTTGGCTATGATAGGGGTACGCATTCCGCCATTGTCCAATATTCCGGATGAGTATTGCGGTGAGAAAAATATTAATGAGGAAGTGCCTGAATCCACATCCCTTGTGGGCTGGGCATGGATAGCAGCCATGAAGCGTGCCAAAAAGTTTGGCTTTATGAATGCTTTGGATGCTGCGGGCAAGATGACCATCGGCATTATTATGGATCTTATTCCAATTGTTATTGCCTGGGGTACACTGGGTTCACTGCTGGTTAATGAGACCTCCATTATGCAGTGGATTTCTTATCCTATGGGGGTATACATGAGCTTCCTTGGTATTGAGGGTGCCTTTGATATTGCTCCAGCAACATTGGTGGGCTTTATCGATATGTTCATACCAGCTCTTATCACCAGCCCGGATTTGCCTGAGCAGACCCGCTTCCTGGTGGCAGGACTGTCTTTGGTACAGATTATTTATCTCACCGAGGTGGGAAGCATTATTGTTAAGTCCAATGTGGGACTTGATATGAAGCGTCTCTTTGTTATTTTCTTGGAGCGTACAATAATTGCTTTGCCATTACTGGCATTTATTTCCAGAACACTGTAAAATGAGCAGTTGTTTGAATATACGCTGGTGTATGTAATAAAATACATGAATGTTTTAAGAAAGGGACTGGTTGTGTAGTGACCCCATAAAGTTAGACCTTAACGGTAGTAGCAATTATTTGCTACTACCGTTTTTTATGCTGCGGCATGACGTAAACGGTAATCCACTGGGCTGAGCCATCCCAGCTTAGATTTG
>Ga0129306_1001139_pt1 | contig 33132 bp, 26 predicted proteins | sample P827metagenome_FD_94438 | JGI IMG/M metagenome (GOLD analysis project Ga0129306, IMG submission 94438) | Capybara group fecal microbial communities from Wisconsin, USA - P827 metagenome | ecosystem: Host-associated > Mammals > Digestive system > Large intestine > Fecal | place: USA: Wisconsin...
CTTTTTATTTATTTTAACATATCATATATCATGGCGCTTATGGGCTGGTGTAGGACTAAATGCGTGAAAGAGTCTCTTTAGTCCTAAGCTTATGCTTCTATCCTTCCGGCCTTCACATCTTCGAAGGTCTTGACCATCGACTCTGAAGGAGCCTTAGTAAGAAGCGAAACAACAACGATGAGTATGAGACTTACGAAGAAGCCGACAAGCAGAGAGTAGAGGCCTGTCACATCACCAAGCGTCTGTCCGCCGATAAGTGGGATGTAGTCCCAGAGGATAACCGTTGCAGCACCGCTTACGACACCTGCGATAGCACCGGGAAGATTGGTCCTCTTCCAGAACAGAGCCATAACAACTGTAGGTCCGAAGGCAGCACCCAAGCCTGCCCATGCATCTGACACAAGCTTCATGATCGAGCTGTTTGGATCCCATGCGATAAAGTATGCGATGACAGCGATCACAAGCACCGTGATACGGCTGATACGAAGGATCTTGTCATCATCAGCTTCCTTATGCATAACACCCACATAGAGGTCTTCGGATACAGCCGATGCTGATACAAGGAGCTGTGAATCCGCCGTTGACATGATGGCAGCCAGTATTCCGCATAAGAACAGTCCGCCAAGCAGAGGAACTCTGATATCCTCCGTGAAAACCTTAAGGATCATCTCTATGAATACCTTCTCTTCTGCTCCGTCAGTAAGGAGTGTGGGAAGATAAGCGCGTCCTACTACACCGATGACAACTGCAAGTGTAAGAGAGAGAACAACCCAGATAATGGCGATAGCCTTACTCTTACTAAGTTCCTTCTCATCCTTAACAGCCATGAATCTTACAAGCACGTGAGGCATACCGCAGTAGCCGAGTCCCCATGCAAGCTGTGAGATTATTGATACAAAGGTGATCGGATTACCGTTTCCGTCCTTCATGATATCTAAGAAACCGCCCGTATTGAGCACTCCTGTTGCCATAAGGCCTGTTGAGATATCTCCGCCTATGAGTCCGTATGCAAGTATCGGAACGAGCAGCAGAGCTACGAGCATCAGAAGTCCCTGTACAAGGTCAGTGGTACAAACGGCTAAGAATCCGCCCATGAACGTATAGGCAAGGATAACTACCGCACCGATGGTAAGTGCTACATGGTAGTCGATGCCAAATACCGAGTTGAAGAGCTTACCGCCTGATGCCAGAGCCGATGCAGTATACACCAGGAAGAAAATTACGATGACGATTGAAGAAGCACCAAGCAGTATCTTCTTCTCATCCTCGAATCTGTTCTGGAAGAACCTCGGGATCGTCAGTGAATTGTTTGCTGCTATCGTGTAGCGGCGAAGTCTCTTGGAGATCACAAGCCAGTTGATGACCGTACCGATAAGAAGTCCGATGGCGATCCAGGCCTGTCCGGTACCAAGCGCATATACGCTTCCGGGAAGTCCCATAAGGAGCCAACCGCTCATATCCGAGGCCTGCGCCGACATGGCCGCAACCCATCCGGTAAGCTTACGTCCTCCGAGGAAATAGTCTGCAGAATTGGTGTTCTGCTTAGCGTAGATCGCACCTATAACCACCATCACTATCAGGTAGCATACAAACGCGATCAGGAACCATTCAATATTACCCATATCATATCTCCCTTCCATGAATGATCATATTACCCAATACATGTTACCCTAATCTGTTACTGTCAATCTGTTATTGCTTATCTGTTACTGCTAATCTGTTCTGCCTGTCCGATGCTGCCTGTCTATTGTTCAAGCTTGGTCGAGGTATACAGTTCATCTCCCGTAGCCCTCACCAGAGCCTTGATCTCACTGTCATTGGTGGATGCCGACACGATCTCACCGCTCTCAAAATCCACGACTATACTTCCGTCTGCCTTCTTGACCAGGTTCTTGAATGACACCACGGCTTCCGCAGATACCGACTTGCCGTCGGCCTGTACAACTGCAGTATCATATACGATCTTCACATCATTGATCTGATTGCCTTCTGCACCCTGGCTCTCATCATTGATACAGGTAAAATATGATGAGATATAGCTGGGAGTCCTCCAGGCGAACGTATAGTCCCCGCCGGACGTCGAGTACATAGTCCCGGCTGAGGTAAAGATCCTCACGCCGTACTCATTGGCATCTCCCTGCCCTGCTCCGAACAGTGTTGCCCCGTATTCCTTCATCTGATCCAAAAGCTCCTGAGGAAGTTCTGATGCATCCGTCAGATATCTGTCGACACCCGTAACGGTGAACTCCTTCACATATCCTTCAGGTCCTGCCTCTATATCGTAAGCTTCTTCAACGGCCTTGTTCTGATCAAAATCCGCCTTTATCCTGACGATATCTCCTTCATCATAGAATTCCTTATCATCCGCAACGGAGTATACCACATCGGACAGAAGAGCATCCGTGCTCGTATTAACTACCGACACACTGACAACCGGAGCCACTCCCTCATATTCAAGCTTAACTCCTGAGAACAGTTCATCAAAGGTTATGGGCTTGCCGTCAGGCAGGTCCTTGATGGTCACGAATTCGCTTCCTCCTCTTACGCGGAGTTTCTTCTCCTTGGCCATTTCTTTATTATATGAATATTCTATCTCTATCTTATTGCCGTTACTTAATGATCCGTTCTTGATCTCATCCGTATCAAGCACGGTCACGCTGACAGTATCGAAGAAATCTTCCAGTCCTGCCATCGGCTGAGTGACCGTATCCAGAGTTCCGTGGCCGTTATAGCCGGATACAGTAGCCTGTGTCAGCTCACTTAAGTTGATATAAGTGTATTCTGCAAAGCCTACCATATAAACGATTATGATAAATGCAAGAGCGGCCACAGACAAACCCGCTATCCTGGCGCACATGATAAGCGTTCTCTTGCGCTTGGTCATTCTGCGCCTCTTAGGGGGCTGTATCACCCTCTTGGTCTCTAAAACACCCATTTCTTCACCTTTTATCCGTAAAGTTCTTTACCTTTTTTCTATAAAATCCATTACCGAATCGATCGCTTCCATGCATGCACCGCGAAGTCCGGCTTTCTCAAGTGCCTCGACACCTCTTATCGTACTGCCCTTGGGCGAACATACCGCATCCTTGAGCACTCCGGGATGTGAACCGCTCTGAAGCTGAAGCTTGGCGGAACCCAGCATCGTCTGACTTACGAACTTATACGCCAGTGTCCTTGGGATGCCGTACTTGACCGCCGCATCGGCATAGGCCTCCATGACCATATCCATAAATGCGGGACCGCAGCCTGTTATGGCACCGCCGATCCCCATGAGTTCCGTCGGCAGTTCCTCGACAAGTCCGAGACTCCCAAAGAGGTCGATTATCTCATTCCTCTCCTCATCCTTAAGCGAATTCTCTCTCTCGAATAAGAGTACACCCTCGCCAACCATGGCAGGTGTATTGGGCATCACGCACTGTATGCGCACGTCTGTGCCCAGTATATCGGCATAGGTCTTGTGCGTCCATCCGGCCGCTATTGATACCAGCGCCTTATCCTTAAGGTCACCCCGTATCTCGTCCAGTACATCTTCTATCTGATACGGCTTGCATGCGATCACGACCACATCCACACTCGTCACGAGTGCCTTGGGTGTGGGTGCCGGTACAAACCCGATCTTGGCTGCATTGCTCTTAAGCTTGTCCTGATGAGGCGCATATGCATATACGTCGGCCCCGTCTATCTTGTCACTGTAGATGAAGCCTGCTGCTATGGCCTGCGCCATATTGCCCATTCCTATGAATCCTATCTTCATATCATTCCTCCGCGTCACCATGGAACCCACATGACAGACAATTAGTAATATAGCATTTTTTCAGTACTTTTTGCAAGTTTATTCATCGTGCACGGCTCTAATCCGCCTTATTCGCCGCCCTTTACGTACTGCCTTTTAAGCCGCAACGCCGCGCACACAGTCCTGCAACATGAACCGGTTTACGCAGTCCTACAGCATAAACTGGAACACGATATATGCCGCATATATCGCAAGCAGCAGTATCCCCTGAATACGTGAGAGCTTGCCCCGTATTATGGAAGGGATCGTAAGTATGATCATCACACCGAACATGACAGGTATATCAACCACAAGCGATGCATTCATACCCGCAATCGTCTTCTCAACCGGTATATGGAAGGGCTGGATCGCGATCGAGAGGCCGCTTACGAGTACGAGATTAAAGAGATTGGCACCTATAACATTACCGAGTGACAGAGCGCCATGACCCTTGATGAGCGATGTGATCGCAGTAACGAGCTCCGGAAGCGATGTTCCGAGTGCCACGAACGTAAGCGCTATGACTGATGTGGGCACACCGAGCGCCGTTGCTATTATCGTACCGTTATCGACTAAGAGGTTTGCACCGATCGTTATGAACACGGCTCCGATGACTATCATCAGAAGATCATACAGTATGCTCTCTTTAAAACCCGATGCGACTGACTTTTTCGTTTCACCTTCAGTTGTCTCAGCCTTGGGCGAACTGTCAGTGCCGGAAGCGTTGCCCTTAAGAGCATCCTTAACGATCATTACCATATATACAACAAAGATGAGTAAGAGGATTATACCCGTAAATCTGGAGAAATACCCGGTCATATAAGACACACCGGCATATATTATCGCTGCGGTGAAGAAGAATATCACAGGTTTGATGAGATCCTTCTTACCGACAGGAGCCGGACGTATCGCAACCGTAAGTGCAGCAATAAGCGACGTATTGCATATGATCGAACCGATCGCATTACCGTATGCGATATCGCCGATCCCCTTAGCCGCCGATGTGGCCGACACCATGACCTCCGGAAGCGTCGTCCCGATCGATACGACCGTCGCTCCGATCAGAAGCTCCGGTATATGATACCTCTTGGCAACTCCCGTCGCCCCGTCCACAAACTTGTCGCCGCCGATGATCAGCAGCACAAATCCGAGTGCAAATAGCAGAACATTAGTTAACATAACTCATCCCTCTCTTATCTTTAACACTACGGTCACTTATCCACAAAACCGATTACTTTGCAAAATTGAGAACCCTTAACTCCCATTATCTCCTTATCGCTGAAGCCCCGGTACGACCGCCTCCGTCGGGGTTTCCTTACTCACAGTATCCCTATAAGCGCTATCGGGCCTGTACGGCCGCCGCGAAGTCCCGTCCTTATATCATCCATATCCTTATAGGGCCCCAGTACTCTTCCGTCACCGTACATATTATGGATCACATAGCCCGAATCGGCTCCGAAGTCAGCACCCGATACCGGGGTTCTGCTGATGCAGACACTGTGTACCTGCTCACCTATGGTCTCCCTGTCATTGTACAGCATAAGTATGGCCGTCCTGCTCTTTTCCAGGATCTCACTCATCCTGTCGATGCGGTACGTGGTCTCCGTCTTATAGCCGAGCTTCTTAAGGTGGTCGCGCATGGCATAAGCCGCCACACCGTATTTACCGCTTCTGATGATCCCGTCTTTTTCAAACTCACTAATAAGTTCGGGCAGCGGATGTTCATCGATACTGACGGCCTTGAGCGCATTGTACACCGCTATGACCTCACAGCCCGCCTCGGCCATGGTGGAGAGTCCGATATACATCGAAGTCAGTTGCCTCTGATTTTCGATGAAAGGCGACAGCCTCATGACAGGGTTGTCATATATGAGTTCCTTAAAACTGCGGATGTTGAGGTCCATGTGGCTCGCCGCAAACATTGCCCCGTGGCGCTGCAATAACCGCATACACTGCGTGATGCGCAGAAGCATGCGGTTACTGATGATACGCGGTATCAACCTGTACAACCACTCTCTAAAACCCATTCCGTCGGTCCCGTTAATATCGTTCCGTTTAAGTCAGGCAGTGATCACTCATATCTCAACGCTTCTATCGGATCCATCTTGGCCGCTTTGTTGGCCGGATAGTAACCGAAGAAGATACCTATTCCCATTGAGAAACCGAAGGCTAAGATTATGCTCTTGGCAGATACCTCAAACGCAGTTGACTGTATCACCTTGGTTCCTGCATACCCCATCAGCACTCCGAGGATCATTCCTATTATACCACCGATCAGGCATATCACTATAGATTCAACGATAAACTGCATCCTGATCGAGCTGTTCGGAGCTCCGAGCGCCTTACGGGTACCGATCTCTCGCGTGCGTTCCGTGATCGATACGAGCATGATGTTCATGACACCGATGCCGCCGACTAAGAGCGCTATGCCGGCGATGACCGAGATCGCAAGCGTCGTGGCACTCATGACGGATGTCAGTTCCTCCATGTAACTGCTCAGGGAATATGTCGCAACTTCGAAGTCCCTGTTACGTTCATAATATCTGTTAAAAAAATCCTGAGTCTCAGTAACGAAAGCATTGACATCTATGCCCTGCTCACCGACCACCGAGAAGTCCGAATAATTGGATGTATGCGAGATCGCCTTAGCCGTCCTTATTGGGATATACATCGTGGTGTTTATATCCTTCTCGGCTACCATCTCGAAAGAATAAGCATCCTGCTTATACTCATATACCCCGATGATATTGAATGTATAGTTCTTGCCGCCGAGTTCGAAATGTACATCCTGACCTATTGCAGCTTCCATATCTCCACCAAACATGTTGTTGACCAACTTGTCGGATACCAGACATACCTTGGCTCCGTCAAGGAGTTCTCTCTCGGAGAAAAGTCTTCCTGCTATCGCTTCCTTCTTATCTATGTGAAGCTGTCCGAGATTGACTCCCGCCACTCCGACATTGGCATAGAGATTGCCGTCTACGACCTGCGTACTGCCGAGTCCCTCCTGAGTGGCAATGGCATAGATCTTGTCCTCGTACGCCTCCACATATGCTTCTATCATCTCAGGAGTCACGTAATCATCATCCGTCGGCATTCTCATCCGGGAAGTATCCACATAATAGTTGCCGCTGTCGTCCATGTCCTCTTCATTGATCTTACGGGTGAGCAGGACCTCTATGTTGGATGCACCCATGGATGCGAATTCATTGTTGAGTTCCGCAGTCAGGGAATTACCGACTGTCATGATGGCTATGACTGAGGCGATACCTATGATGATACCGAGCATTGTGAGCAACGCACGCATCTTGTTGGCTCTTAAGCCTGTCAGTGCAAGTCTGATATTTTCAAGCAGCATCATGATTCGCCACCTCCCTTGCCTTTACGCTGTCCCGTGATCTCACCGTCTTTTAACGTGATGATCCTCTCGCACTCTTCTGCAAGCTCGGGCGAATGGGTAATGAGGATTATCGTCTTACCCTGCTCCTTATGGAGCTTATGGAATATGTCCATGACCAGGCGTCCGGTCGTGGAATCCAGAGCTCCGGTTGGCTCATCTGCCAGTATTATGGCAGGATCATTGGCCATGGCTCTGGCTATTGCCACTCTCTGCTTCTGTCCGCCCGACAGTTCCTCAGGCAGATGATGCATACGGTCTTCCATTCCAACCAAAGCAAGCAGTTCCGCGGCTCTGGCGTTACGTTCCTTAAGCCCCTTGCCGGCGTAGAGCATCGGCATCTCTATATTCTTGATCGCATTGGTCTTGGCTATCAGATTGTACGTCTGAAAGACAAATCCGATCTTTCTGTTCCTTATTCCGGACAACTCGGCATCCCTGGACTTGGAGATGTCTATGTCATCGAGGACATATCTTCCCTCTGTGGGCCTGTCCAGCGAACCTATGATGTTCATAAGAGTGGACTTGCCGCTGCCGGAAGCGCCGACTATGGCTACGAATTCACCCTCAAATACATCGAGATCGATCCCCTTAAGGACCGTAAGTTCGTTGGGCGTACCTATATAGAAACGCTTGATGATGTTGCGCATCGCGATGATACGCCTGCGGCCCTCGGAATCCTCGCATTTTTCCGCAAGCAGAGGGTCCCGGAGTTCGGCCTTATCTGCCGCTTTATCTGCTGCCGTCGAATCTGCAGTCCCTGAAGCTTTTGCTGCTGCACCTGCAGCCGCCTTATCCCCGGATGCCATATTTCCGGTCGCCGAAGCGTCCCGCTGAACCTTTACCGGTCTCTTTACATATACGCCGGAAGGATTGACTTCACTCATTTTTACATTCCTCCCATGGCACCCATCATCGTCATGAGTTCATCCATTCCGCCGCCTGACGCCGGTACTACGACTGACATTCCGTCATACAGCTCGGGTGATTCGATCTCCACATAGTAATCGGTCTCCACGCCAACCGTCACATATATCCTCTTAGTCGGTGCATTGCCTGCTGCCGCATTCATGGCTGCCTTAACAGCTTCCTGCTGCTTTTCGGGATCCTTCATGTCCTCCTTATCATAGGTCGGAACAGCCGCATCTGCACTGTCATCCTCTATCTCTATATACTTATTGCCGGACTCATCGGTCTGGACTGCCGCAAACGGAACCGCATATACATTATCCGCGCTGTCCACGATGATATTGATCTTGGCCGTCATATCAAGTCTTAAATCACTGTTCCGCGTCTCTATGAGCATCTTGACTCTGTAGGCTGACGTTGAAGCCGTTGCTGCCGCCCCGGAACTGCCTGTCGAAGGAGCCGCTGTGGTCGCCCTGGGCGCTATCTCTGTCACGACAGCATCCATCTCCTCATCGCCGGTCGCATTTGTCTTGAACTTGACCTTCTGCCCTACTGCAACCTTGCTTATATCGTACTCATCTATATCCGCCTCAATGACATATGAGCTTAAGTCTTCTACGGTGATCAGAGCCTGTCCGGCATACATTTCACCGGGCTCGTAATTGATGGCCGTTACGATGCCGTCAATAGGCGCTCTCACTGTAGCGTCTTCAAGCTGCTCCTCATACTTCTGCACGTTTTCCTCATAAGGTCTGTTCGCTACAGAGCTGTCGAGCTTGGCGTTCTCGTAGTTGTTCTCGGCATCCCTGACACCGTTGACATCCTTACGGAACTCATCCTCCTGCCTCTCCTTGGCACTCTCGAGGTTTTCTTCAGCAGTATTGGCGGAATTACGGGCCGTGTCTTCAGAAGACTTGGCGTTGTCCAGTTTGCCCTTGGCACGCTCCATGTTGGTTATCCTATTGGACAATTTATCCGAATCACTCAAAAGTTGCTTATAATACTTGAAGTCGGCTTTTTCTTCTTCTGTTTTAAAATCTGCCTCAGTCGCCAGAGAATCATACCTTCCTTCATAGGGCTCAAGTGCATGCTTTACCTGCTCATAGCTCTCCAGCAGTTCATAGTATTCATCCTCATCCCAATAGTCTTCATAGATATCTTCCACTTCATCATATATCCTCGACGCCTCAGCTTCTTCACCGAGTTCCGTATCATATATACGCTGCGCCTTGTCAAGCTTCTCAAGGTTACGATTGGTCTCGTTGACCGCATCTATCCTCGTATTGTGAAGCCCTCTCGTCTGATTATCCATATTATTCGCAGTCTTCTTCTGCGAGATCTCAAGATCCGTCTTGGCGTTCGCCAGGTTGCGCTCGATATCCTCGGTATCGAATGTACACAGAATGTCCCCTGCTTTTACCGTATCACCCAGCTCCACGTCGACCGTCGCGATCTTGGTGTTGGTGATCGTCGAAACGATGACATCCTTCCTCTGGCCGCTCGTGATCTTGCCCGTGCCCGACACGGACTTAACGAGGTCGCGCTTTTCAAGCACATAAGTCTCCTGTGCCATACCCGCGAGCATCTCTTCCGCCTTCTTCTTGGTCCTGTGAACAAACACCGAGATAATGATGATGATCACCAATATCACCGCGAGTGCTATCACGCCCTTCCTATGTTTTTTGATGAATTCTCCTATCTTCTTCATAAACGTTCTGTCCTCTTTTGTCTGTCATCCCGCAGTTTACGCAAAAACATGCGCGTCTGCACCTTCTCCCTTTTAAGCGGGCTTACGCTCCGTGCGAACACCCACAATCACATATGATAGCACAACTGAGGGCGCAAATGGTGACTTTTCTGTAAAATTAAGGAAAAAGTAAGATATAATGAATGCGGCGCCCCAAAGGGACGCCGCACATATCACTGATAAAGCCTTACATATGGTCAATGATAATTCAAAGATATAATAAATCCGGAACTCCGATACCCAGCTCTTTATCAAGTTTTAAGGTAATCTTAAACGGACCTTCCGATGCGGTAATCTTGTTGGGAGCGAGCTTGCCTTTTCTCACCTGCATAAACACCGGCTTAGACATACCGGGGAAAGAATAATCTCCGTCAACTTTCTTACCGGTTGCCTTTTCAACGATCGGAAGGAGGTTCCCGTTGTCATCCCATGCTATCACAAGATACATGCTGCCACCAGCCGTATTGTTGATATCACTCACCATAAACTCTTCTGAACCTGCCTTACCCTTTCCGTACATCGCGGATATCTTCCATCCGCCTCTCTTAACGAACAGAGACAGAGTATCCTGGCATATTCCCAGCCTGTTCATACTGAAGGATCCGTGTGAGGAGCTGACATTTCCGGTCTTGACCGAGCCGTCTTTATTGAGCAGTATCATAAGGGGTGCCCCCTCCATTGCTTTGTTGTACAAAATGCATTGTGCGGCCAAAGCCTTGTCTGAATCCGACAGAAGAGTGAACATATCCTTATCTGCCCGGATGCTTATATATCCTAATCCATCATCATAGGCGGCCACTGCTGAAAGAGCTGAATACGCATACTCCAATTCATAGGTGTCAAGTACATAACTTCCGTAGAACATATAATACTTGGAGCCTACCTTCTTAAGCTTTAAGCCTTCCGTGGAATCGGTTCCCAATGCTCTTCCGTCGCTCTCGATATAGATTCTTGTATTGTTGCCTTTAGCCATCCCGACAAGTCCGGTCGTAGGAAGTCCGTTCTTGCCGAGTATATACGTCTCAGTAAGGGAATGCAGTACGACAACATCATTCTTGATCACGGTTCCCAGACCGTCCTGAAGCACAAAGCTCTTGATGCTTCCGTCCTTATTGAATACGCCGATCACAGGACGTTTACTCAAAGGATGATACATCTCAAGAGACGTCGACTGGCTTCCGTTATCACCGTAGTAGTACCACTTCTTTCCCGTCTTTCTGATGACATTGGTCTCCTTGGTGCCGTCCGATGTATTGAAGTAGAAGTACTGATCTCCGACCTTAGTCCTGCCCTTGGCAAAAGATCCGTCTTTCTTAACATATGACTTAAGCCCGTCATAATTCGCTGCCTTGGGATTGGTATATACAAAGCCTTCATTTCCTGCAGCCGCACTTCCGTCACCGGCAAATCTGTATATCGTGCCCTTTACGCTCATATCCATATTGCGGACAAGTGCACATGCGGGGTAATCATCAGTCCACGTGGTATTGAAGAAGATTTTCTTACTGTTGCCCGTCACTTCCTTCTCAACGTCATCCGTTATATTGCCGTCTTCATCCGTCTTAGGTGCCTTCATGGTCTTCCAGCCGGTCACCATGGCTCCCGTCTTCTTGTCGCAGAAGAAGTACATATCACCGGACTCATACTCTTTAGAATTAAAATTCGCTACATCGATAATTACGGGCTCCTTTATCTTCACCCAGCCGGTATGCATCGAACCGTCCTCATTGAAAGCATAATACTTCCCGCCGATCTTAAGGATCTCGCCCGGCCCGAACATAGTGCCCATGAACAAATAATACTTCTTGCCGCTGACCTTGGCCCAGCCGTTCACAACCATCGAGCCGTCCTTGTTGATAACGAACTTTTGCTCCCCGGCGCCATATATCATCGTCTTGCCGGGCACATTTATATACCAGGTCTCGGGCTTTGACTTATCGTAATCCTTATTGGCAAGATAGTATGATGTGTAATCTGCGCCATCGCGTATAAACCCTGATTCGGATCCGTGTAATATGCCATCTTTGCCGAAGACATACTTCTTACCTTCGATGGTCTGAATGCCCGTCATAAGAGCACCTGCTGCATCTTTGATTCTTACATAAGAGCTTCCGAACTTTTTGAATTCTCCGGTCTTGGTGAATACAGAGCCCTCGCCGCTGCACAGATATAACTTACCCTTATATTTTATGATATGATCATTGCTGTCCCGGCTTACAAGGCATTCTCTTTCAGGATCAAAGAAGAATGTAGTCCCACCTACCTTATAAAGGCCTGAAGCAAGCTTGCCGTTTTTATCCGCATACAGTGATGCCTTAGCATCATCACCTATATATATCCAGCTGTTCGTAAGCTTATTCCTGCACTCTGCATCCGTATAGAAGAATGTTCCGTCTGCAGGCTTATTGGCTTTTGCCAGCTTGATATACAGTTCTGATTTTTCGCTTGCGCCCTCAGGTAAGTATCTATATCCGGAGAGCTTTCCTTCCGACGTGCAGTCCATTATTCCGTTTTCATCAAAGCTGTATATCCTGCCGTTTACGGTCATACATGCATTGCGTGCTATAATACCGGTTTCATCGGCATAGAATGTTACCTTGCCTGTTGCGGTCTTATCGCCGGTAAACGACGCCTTATCAACGGTGAAAAGCTTTCCGCCGCAAAGAATCGCACCTGTTCCGTCGGCATAATACTTATAGCCGTCTACGGTGAATGCAGCACTAAGCTTGATCATTCCGTCTTTATCGGCATAATATCTCTTTCCGCCCACCGTAAAGAAACTATACTTAACCATCTCTCCCACGGGAACCTGGAAGTAAGCCGCTGCGTACGCATTCTTGGCTTTTGTGATCTCACCGTGGTCATCAAGGTAGAAGAGTCCTGTCTGGCGCAGTCCGCCCTTGAAGCAATATTCTGCACTCTCTTCATCCGACAGGTCGATAACATGGGCGCCGTCATATTTTATCAAGCGTGTCCCATAATGATCAGCCATGATCCCCGAACCGTTAACCCAGGTATAGCCCTTTCCTCTCGGTATCCACTCATATTTTGCGAGCTGCCCGTTATCAGGACTGTAATATGACTCATCGGCGGCTCCGTCTGCCTTCTGCCATCCGGTCTGAAGTTCTCCGAGCTTGTTGATGACATATCCGGCTTCCACACTGCCGTCCTTATCCTTTGTACCCCTTACAAGTTCCTTTCCGTCACCTATAAGATAGAGTTTCTTGCCCACCGTGATGACACCTGCCATGGGATAATGCGTGGCAGGATCAAAATACATAATGAACACATTGCCTGTGCTCTTCAACGCCTTATTGCCTGACTCAACGGGCGTTTTGCTGTCTTTGTCAAAGGCCCAGAAACCCGAGAGGAACTTACCGTTTTGGAAATACGGTGAAGCCTTAAGGTCCGCTGTTCCGCTTACAAGCACAGTGCAGCTGACGGTCTTGACACCGCCGATATTGGCCGTGATCACAGCCTTGCCGGGGTTGAGGATCTCAAATTCATTCTCCGCTTTTCCGGATTTTGCCTCGGTCATATAATCTCCGCCTTCAGGGATACCTATGACTCTCGGATCATCGATCATCCATGATACATCGCACTCGGCGTCCTCATCCAGTTCGATGACTGCCGTGAATTTGTCATTGGCCTTATAATCCTTTTCAATCGTGCTTTCCTTAAACTTGGCCTTATTGATCTTAAGTTTCTTGCCCGCATCTTTTGTCTTTATAACGATGCTCTGGCTCTTTAAAGGTTCGCCGTCCTCGTCCACTGCATGGGTAGATACGGATATGATCGCTTCTTCCCCTGCCTTAAGGGCCTTAATATTTCCCTGATCGTCCACAGATACAGCCGAAGGATTCCCACTCTTATATACTATGCCCGTATCAGGCAGTAATGAAGGATCGCCGTCAGTAATGATCTTACCGAACACGCGCAGGCTGTCACCCTTGTTAAGTTCTTTCGTGGCATTCTTGGCGATCTTTGCGCCGCGATTATAATCCCAGATCTCAATATCCTTGATCTCAGGCTCTTCTACATCCACAAAGAATTCAGTAACTGGAGAATTAAGAGCAAACTTATCGGTAAAGTATGTATAACCCGAAGCTCTCGGAATAAATGCCTCGTAACTGCCGGGGTAAAGGTCGGATGCAGTATACGTCTTTGCGACAGCGTTATACGTAGTCTCATTATCCTTCGTATGACCGTATCTTCCGTAAAGCGGCATCCCGTAGTCCTCATCTTCAAAGATCACGCTTCCGTCATACTTATCTTTTCCTGAAGCCTTAACTATCTCCTTTACCTTCGGGGCTCCCGGTATCGTAAGTGTTATGGGCTCCGAATCAGCTGTCTCGGTAGTGCTCACGTTGAATCTTCCGAAGATATAGAATGTTCCGGTTCCGAGAGAAGACAGATCACAGTCCACCCTGTTCAGTACATGATACCACTCAAGGGAAGTTGCTTCGCCACTCGGTGTTATTGTCTTAACAGTCTTCTCTATCACCTTTGAGCCGATCTTTTGGGCATCCTTTTTTTCTTTTCCTTTTGCATAAGCATATATATCGACAGTTATGCCTGCATACTTTGAATCGATCGTTACGGCCGGTCCCATTACAGTTCCGGATCCGGGGATACTATGATAAAAGAATCCTACGGCATTCTCCTCAATTTGCTCATCGAGGATCGGTTCTGAGAGCAGTTCTGTCTCTTCCGTACCCTCAGCCACTTCGTCTTCCGTCACAAGAACAGAACATGTAATGTCTGATATAACTTCATGGTCATCAAGGAAGCCCTCTGCAAATGTTACACTTGCGGGAGCGGCCTGAGAACCTGTGACATCAAGGTCAAGCTCCGATACATCTACTGTGATGTCTCCGGCGATAACATTCTCTGCCTTATAAGCATCCCCTGATTCATCTGCGAGTGCTCCTTCGATCTTAAGCTCGCTGCCGTTTTCATTTATCACATATTCCGTAACCGGGATAACGGATATCATATCAGGATCCGGTGTGATCGTAAGGACCCCATCCTCGGGATATGAATCCTTGGATACCTTAAGCTTATCCGCAGCTATCTCTATATCCACCGGACGCTTAATGATATTGACCTTCATGACGGTATATGCCGTCAGATCATCAGATGTCTGAGCCATAATGACTGCATACAGGCTGCTTCCGGCGTTTGCCTTAAGAATATCCGCCTCTGTAAGCGCATCAAACTTTGCCTTTTTCTCAGAGGCATCAAGTCCGGCAAATTCTTCATCCTCCGGATCGAATACTTCCTTATCCTCGATGAACTTATACTCTGTCTCAAATGTAAGCGCATCTGCGTCAGACCTGTCAGTCTTAAGCTCATATGCCTTGTCAGCATCCTTAACGACAGGAGCAAAGAGCCTGTCGAGATGACCGTCCTTGTTGCCGGTGTTCTCACCGTACATAAGATCGATCTTCCTTACAGATAATGTAAGTTCACTTGATTTTTCATCTGCAGCAAGGATATCATCTGCCGTATCATCAGCCTCTTCGACACTCTCCGTCTCAGAGCCTGCTATAACAGCTTCCTCCTTACCTGTGATCGCTTCTTCCACGGAACCTGCGGAAGATTCATCTTCCGTCATGGTATCTGCGGTGTCGGCATACGCCTGATCTTCTGCCTCGATACCGGTCTGTGCGGTATTCTCTTCGGCATAAGCCGGTATGGCCGGCAACAGGCTTGATGCAACCATGGCTATGGATAACATCAATGATAAAACCCTTTTACGCATGTTCTCCTCCTTAGTCTTCTGACTCTATTTGCTATTATGCCGCCATCCTGTGACAGCACCCTAGTATTCTATCACAATCCGCCATCCTTTGCACATGGTCTTACGGTTTTTTATTGCACTATTTATAATACAGGCCGCAGGCAAAACAGACACCGTACGAAATCAGTTGAGAAAAATCGGCTTTTATCCTATAATATCAAGGATGATCAGTATATCCGCCTGGTCTCATGGATATATAAGGAGATGGATTAAGATGAAAGATTATTGCTTAAGCTGCTGTTCTACAGCGGATCTTAACGAAGAAAAATTCAAGGAGCTGGGGATCACCTATCTTCCCTTCCACTTCAGCCTGAATGATACGGAATATGCCGATGACTGCGGTAAGTCCGTATCCCCCGCAGAACTCTACAGAAGGATGCTCGCAGGCGAAGACAGCAAGACCAGTCAGGTTACAGTGGAGGAATACATTAAGCACTTCGAGAAGATGATCAAGTCCGGTAAGGATGTGCTGCATGTCACGCTTTCAAGCGGGATATCGGGAAGCTACAATTCAGCCTGTGTGGCCAGAGATGAGCTTAAGTATGAATATCCCGATTCCAAGATATATGTCATAGATTCACTGGCTGCATCAAGCGGCTACGGGCTGCTGATGGATAAGCTCTTTGAGCTTAAGAAGGACGGTATGGGAATAGATGAGCTGGCTGCCTGGACGGAGGATAATAAGCTTCGCGTCCATCACTGGTTCTTCTCATCAGACCTGACCTTCTTCATCAAGGGCGGCCGTGTCACGAAGACTGCAGGATTCGTGGGCAATGTCCTTAATATCTGTCCCATGCTCAATGTGGACTTTGAAGGCAAGCTCATTCCCCGCGAAAAGATCCGCGGGACCAACAAGGCCATCAGACGCGCGGTAGAGCTTATGGAACAGCATGCCGACAACGGCCTTGATTATGACGGTAAGGTATATATCAGTAATTCGGAGTGCCTGGATGATGCCAAGAAGGAAGCTTCTCTCATTGAGGAGAAGTTCAGTAAGCTTAACGGCAAGGTTGAGATCTATCCTATCGGTGCGGTTATCGGAGCTCATACCGGTCCGGGCACCGTGGCACTCTTTTTCTGGGGGGATAAGAGGCAGGATTAAGGAGTTATTCTTTTAAAGGGAGTATATTTTATGGAATTATTGATCGCTTCGGCAGAAATCGTCAGTTTTCTGTTCCTGCTGGTCATTCTGGGGAGTTCTTTTCACAGAGGTAATGATCGGTGCTGCGGACACATTTCATTTGTTGCCCTGATCACGACAACCATGCTCGGTCTTGCATTTGATGCCCTGACCTATATATTGGAAAGCAGGGATACAGAGGCAACCCTTCTGACGATAACGAATGTTCTGGCATTTTCCATACTCAATCTGTGCATTTTATCCTTTAGCTTTTATATACTCTCTATCATACGTAAGTCAAAGGATATTTCCTGCAGTTTCGTTTATCCCATAGTTGTGATCAGTGTAGTTGACATCATTCTGATCATTATAGGTTCTATAAACGGGAAGTTTTTCGCTATTACGGATCATATGATCCAATACGGGCCGTGGGATGGGATCGGAACCATCCTCCCTGTCCTGAGCACGCTGATACTTTTGATCGTTTTGATATCTAATGTCAGAAGCCTCGGATTACGCAACACATTGGCATTGGGATCCTTTGTGGCCTTTCCTCTGTATGCGGCGATCGTCGTCATCTTTTATCCGAAAGTCCAGTTGGGATATCTGGCATCTGCGCTTTCATGTTCCATCATCTTCACCTTTGTAACTCGCGAAGAGATCAATGAGACACAGCTTAGGGAAAAAATACTGCAGCAGATATCTTCTCATGATACTCTGACAGGACTTATGAACCGCCGCGGTTTTGAAGATGCGCTCGAGCGGTCATCCGAACACGAAGATGTAGGGATTGTTTTCAGTGACCTGAATGCACTTAAGTATACGAACGACAATTTCGGACATGCAGCCGGAGATGAATATATCCGTCGTTTTGCCGACATACTGCGTCATGTTTTTAAGGACATCGGCCCGATCTGCAGGATCAGCGGGGACGAATTTGTTATTCTGCTTTACGATATCACCGAGATCGAATTTGCCGGATTGAAAAAGAAGATGAACGAAGCGATCCGCAAAAATGACCGGATTGCCTCTGTCGGATATGCATATGGCGAAAGCAGCGACGCACTGGCATTGATAAGACTCGCCGAAAGCGAAATGTATGATGATAAAAAACAGTATTACACCGAGACCGGACTCGACAGAAGAAGGCGTAATTAATCAGTCGTTTCGGGCCCGGTACTGGACGGTCCGCATATCTGTTATATCCTTACTAATTCGTACTCCCTTGTACCCAAGCCGATCTTCTCGGCGTGCTCAAGACATGATGTCCACTCGGTATCCGGATGTGTCATGTTGAACCTGTCGGTATCATGACCGAGCTGCTTGCACTCCTTTATCGTGCTCGCTCCCTTGGATCTTATGTGCTTATCAAGCTCACTGCCCTCTACCGCAGGCTGCTTGTTGCACAGATCCACGCAGGCCATATCAAGCGCCACCGGATCAAAGCTTGCAAGCATTCCTATATCAGGGATGATCGGAATATCATTCTCGGAATGGCAGTCACAGTTGGGCGATACATCACAGATAAGCGTTATATGGAAGCAGGGTCTGTCCTTGCATACCGCGAGCGCATATTCAGCCATACGGTAATTGAGCATCGCTATCGAATCTGCAAAGTCCGCACTTATCGCATCCTTGGGACATACAGCCAGACATCTTCCGCATCCGACACATCTGTCATGATCTATCACGGCCTTGCCTCCGCCTATCTGCGGCGCACCGTGAGCACATATCCTGCTGCAGGCTCCGCATCCCACGCACATGCTCTCATCCACTGAGGGCTTACCCTCGCAGTGCTGTTCCATCTTGCCGGCTCTCGAACCGCAGCCCATTCCTATATTCTTGATGGCACCGCCGAAGCCCGCCATCTCATGTCCCTTGAAGTGACTGAGTGAAATGAACACATCAGCATCCATTATCGCATGACCGATCTTGGCTTCCTTTACATACTCTCCATCTATCGGGACCAATGTCTCATCAGTACCCTTTAGTCCGTCGGCTATGATCACCTGACATCCCGTGGTCATGGGCCCGAACCCGTTAAGATATGCCGTGTCCAGATGATCGAGTGCGTTCTTGCGGCTGCCGACATAGAGCGTATTGCAGTCCGTTAAGAATGGCTTGCCGCCGAGTTCCTTAACATAGTCAGCCACGACCTTGGCATAGTTTGGTCGTAAGAATGCGAGGTTACCGTACTCGCCGAAATGGATCTTGATCGCGGTGAATTTTTCATTAAAATCTATGTCCTCTATACCTGCACTCTTAAGCAATCTCTTAAGCTTCTGCAGGAGATTCTCATTCATCGTAGTCTTAAAAGACGTGAAATATACCTTACTTGCCCCCATATGCACTCCTTTCAATATGCGATATATCTGGCCAGTCCGACTATAAGCGTCATTGTCACAATGGATATCAGCGTTGATGTCGATACGATCCGCGCGCTTAACTCCTCATCGCAGCCGAACTTGATGGCAAACATCGTGGTAAGTGCCGCCGTCGGTGCACTTGCCGATACGATCACTGCCGTCAGAACGATCCCTCTAAGTCCCATTGCATAGAGAATACCCAGCAGGATCAAGGGTCCTGCGACCAGTCTTATGAAATACACCTTAAGTTCATCCACTCCGCCCATTAGGTCACGGAGAGCAAAGCCTGACAGCGTATATCCGATGATCAGCATGGGCACCGGCGTATTGAGCGATGCCATGTAATCCACCGGTATCATTATTATATCGGGAAGGGTGGTCGAGGTAAAGAAGAATATAAGTCCGATGAATACCGCGATGACTCCGGGGTTTAAGATGATCTTCTTAGTCTCGAAGCCCTCCGAACCCTTGGCCATGATGTACTGCCCGTACGACCAGATCATAAGGTTGAAGACCACGAGATAGCCTGCTCCGTAGAACACGCCGTCAGCACCGAGCAGCGCCGACAGCAGCGGCACACCCATGAATCCGCAGTTTGAGAAGATCGCCGCAAAACGAAGCACCTTGCGCCTGCCCTCTTCCTGCTTACGGAACACCATGAGCGCGATCGCAAGACACAGCATATGCCCTATGAATGCGCCGAGTACGGCAAGCAGAAAGTTATGCAGCAGAGTCACCTCGAACTTCCTCTGAAATGCGCTGACTATGAGGCATGGATTGACGATATATATCACTATGTCGTTGATGGATCTGACAGCGGACTTGTTGAGCAGCTTAAGCCTTCCGCAAGCGAATCCAATGCCTATCAGTATAAAAAGTGTGAGCACCTGAGTGCCTACCACCATAAAACTCTGTAACATATCTTACGCCCTTACCTCTATCCCGGGATCAAAGCAGTCCATATAGCGAAGCTTAAACAGATTCGCCTTATGCTTCTTATCTATGATCTCCTTTGTAGCCTGATCGTCTATCTCTCCTGTCCTTATGTATCTGTCCAAAACAGCATAAGTGAATCCCAGATTATCTTCATCCGTCTTGCCGCAGAGTCCGTCTATCGGAACCTTATCGACAAGTTCTCCCGGAAGTCCGAGCAGCCGTCCGATGGCCTTGACTTCCTGTACCGTGAATCCGCACAAAGGAGAAAAATCTCCCGCTGCATCACCGTATCTTGTGGAGTATCCGACCCAGTCTTCAGAGAGATTGCATGTGTTGACGACTCTTCCGTTATGACTCTGAGCAACCGCATACAGTGTGGCCATCCTTATTCTGGGCGGAATGTTCGTCGCGGACTGGACGGAGATCTCACTGTCCATACCCTCAGTCACGGCTTTTTTAAGAGCGGCGACCGTGTCACCCACGTTGATCTCAAAACGGCGGATCTTAAGATGATCTACGAGTTTATACGCCATATCTATGTCGGGCTGAACACCGCTCGGCATCAGCACGCCGATCACGCGGTCTGCTCCGAGTGCTTCGACGCACAGCGCGGCTGCCACCGATGAATCCTTGCCGCCGGATATGCCTACGATCGCATTGCAACCGGGACCGTTTTGCTCAAAGAAATCCCTGATCCATGCCACGCATTCGTTCTTAAGTTCTGTAAGTTTTGATTCGTCCATACTGTTATCCTCATCTGTCCACGGTGGTCGCCCCGAGCAGTCATGCGCTCCGAGCATCTGTAATCTTGATTATCCCGATTTTTCTGCCGTAATTCCTGTATCTTATAAGTGCGGTCAGGCCGCTTATCGTCCATGTGGCTGCCACTGACCACCATATACCCCACACGCCGAGGGCCGGAATCATGGTAAATGATATCGGGAAAATGAGCCTGCCGATGACTTCAACTATGCCGTTTTGGAGGGCGAAGACTCCGTCTCCCATTCCCGTCAGAACTCCTCTGGTGACATATATGACGCCCAGAGACACATAGAAGTAGCTGGTTATCTGCAGCGCTCTCGCTCCCATATTTATGACATCAGTGTCATCTACAAACAGTCTCACTATGGCGCTGCCTCCGAACTGCATGAGCGGCAGCATCAGTACCGAGAAGGCGGCCATGATGACAAGGCCCTTCTTAAAGCCCTGAACCACACGCTCGTACTTGCCCGCACCGTAATTCTGACCCGTGAATGTCGACATCGATGCGCCAAGAGTCTGGTATGGTTGGTGTATGACCTGTTCCACTCTGCTCGTTGCCGTGAATGCGGCGACTGCGATGGGACCGTATCCGTTGACGACTCTCTGGAGCGCCATGCAGGATATGGCTATTAGCGAAAACTGCAGCGACAGGGGCACGCCGAGCTTAACTGTGGCGGCGGTTATCGCTCTGTCGGGGTGCAGATCTTCTCTGCCAAGCTTAAAGTATTCATTGGTTCGGATCGCAAATATCAGGCATGAGGCTCCTGCCAGAAACTGCGATATGACTGTGGCAAGGGCCGCTCCAAAGACTCCAAGTCCCAGATTATATACAAAGAAAACGTCCATGCCGGCATTTATGATGCAGCTGAAGATCAGGAAGTACAACGGTGTACGGCTGTCTCCTAACGCCCTTAGCATGGATGAAGCGTAGTTATACAGAGCAACAAATATAAGTCCCAGGCAGTTCATGTGCATATAGCTTATGGAGTCACCGATTATGGTATCCGGTGTATCCAGAAACATAAGGAGGGGTTCCGTCAGGATATAGGCGATGGCGCCCACCACGATCGCCATTATGAACATAACATATGCAGTATTGCTTATGGTCCGCTTAACGCCTGCGTCATCTCCGTAACCGAACTTCTGGCTGGCCACTATGCCGCCTCCGCTTCCTATACCGTTGCACAAGGCGAAGAACAGGAATGTCACGGATCCCGTGGCGCCTACGGCCGCGAGTGCATCCGCTCCCACAAATCTTCCCACGATAACCGAATCCACCAGGTTATAAAACTGCTGGAAGAGATTACCGATGAGCATCGGCACTGCAAACTTCACGAGATGTCCTACCACCCCGCCGGTGGTCATATCTATTGTCTTGGATCTTATGCTTATTCCTGACATATAGTTGCCGCCTCACCCCTCATATCCTAAGGAGCGCATCATATCGTCTATCCTGTCTATCGGGAATGGCGGATTGTCTATGGGCTTTCTGGCTATGGCCATGAGTCGTGCGGGATTATCATCCGCTGCGGATCTGTTGGAACTTAAGTGCCCGCATTTTTTACATCTGTGTATGATCGCCCACTCGCCGTCATCTCTTACCCATACCGCGATCGGCTCCATCACGCCCTTACAATCGCTTGCCCTGTCTCCGGGTATATTGTCCAGATGCAGACTTGATAAGCAGTTGGGGCAGTGATTCCTGTGCTCAGAAGCCGCTCCTTCAGGATGCACTTCGCGCCCGCATACCGCGCATGTGAAGACTTCCTCACACGGATTGTCCATATAGTAGCCCGCCGGCTTTTCGCCTGTTGTTTCTGCGCCTGTTCCTGTCGGCCTAATTCCTGCCTGCGCTGCGCCCGCCGTTCCTGTGCCCGCCGGCTTGCCGCCTGTTGTTTCTGCACACGCCGGTCTTACGCCTCTCTCTCTTATGGGACTTGCGCCAAATCTCTTACCCATCTTATCCTCCATATCTACCGATATATGCATGCTGTTCTTATGCCACTTCCGTTCTTATGCAAGTATCCTGCCCCGATCTTCTTTTTTCGAACCGGACTCACCTTCAACCTGCCGCCTTTTCCGCTGCACATATCATTCTCACTATATAACAATGCTCCCCTGTCTTCAACAAAAAAAGCGACAAAAAGTTTCTCATTTTTTGTCGCATTTACGGAAGTAAAGGGGCTTTCAGGCAATCACTTCCGTAGTCCCGGCAGCACCCAATTGCAGCAAATTACGGAAGTAACAGCCTTTTCATAGCTCTACTTCCGTATATCCTGCATGCACATCAATCTGCTCTTAAATCTGTATATCCACCGACACATCTCCCGTGGGTACGGCGCCGGCCATGGCCGCAAAGACCGAAGACACTGCAGGCACCGGCGCCTGGCTGAACGTTGCGCCCGTTATGCCGCCCGTGCTGCCTCCGACTCCCGGAATAACGCTTCCGCCACCCGGTCCGTCATCAGAGCCTGCTCCCTTTATCGCATCCGCACCCTTCTGCATCTGAAGCTTGATAACGCCCTTCAGATAGTCCATATCGGCCTTCATGATGGCCTTCTGCTCAGCCGCTCTGTGCTTGCGCTTAAGCTCTGCCAGATCTTCCTCGCTCATATGAGGATCCACTATCTCCATAAGGTCGAGCTCATCCATCGCTTCTTCAAGTTTCTCAAGTTCTTCTTCTCCGTACTCAGCGATCATCTCATTGAGCTCTGCCATCGCTTCATCCGATATATCCTCGCCGTTTTCCTTCATCTCATCTACGGCTTCTTCTATCAGGTCCTGACGCTGCACGAATATGTCATCCGCAGCCTTATTAAGTTTCTCTTCCCCCGAATCTATAATGGCAGTCCGTATATCAGATGCCGCATCCTCCTGCTTATCGAGCAGCTCGTCTCTTCTCTGCGTAGTCACGATCATCTCCTCGAGTTCAAGATGATTCTTCTTCTTCCTTGCAGCCATCTCCATCCTGGTCGCATGCGTCAGTGCCAGCTGCAGCTCCTCGGCATTTCCCGCTCCGGATGCGATCTTGCGCTTAACCTCGATCACCTTTCTCTTGGCGCTTATCACAGCCTGTTCTGCACTTGATGAAGTCTTGGCCTGCTTGATCTTATTGGCAACTTCCTTGTAATTGTAGTTATATTTCGTTTCAGCCTGTGGTTTCTCTTCCTTCTTTGTCTCAGTCACGCCGTACAATGACAGCATATCATCATCTTTATCCTGTGATTTGCCGACAAACAGCGGTCTGTTGCCGTTTTCATCCGGTTCCTTGGTCTGAGTGATCTTTCTGGCAAGCTTACGTCTCTGCCAGATATTCCCTGCATTCAGATCGGCCGGCTTGTTACCATCTGTAGGCACGCCCATAAAGCTGCTCTTTACATACGAAACACCGGTCGCCGCCTTCTTATTAAGGACAGCCCCCGTTAATGAATTCTTCTGTTTTGATCCGTTGTTTTGAAAATAACCCGAATGTCCCCGCGCATTATGATCATTCTGCGGGTAAGCCGAAATACCGCTGATTCCTGTCATATACTCTGCCTCCCTGTAGAACCCGGTCATGCCATAATTCCCTTATCGATCCGGACGACACATCCTCCGCCGTATCATCCGCTCAACTATGGCTGCCCTCTACTGAAATCCCTTTCATCGCATTTCGCGACAGTTCCTCTTTTCTGAATATTTTATCGGCTTACATTATAGATTTCTTTAGACCTGATCATAATTTATTGCAGTTTTTCTGCCATTCATCACTATACGCGTCACAGCAGGACCGCCTGACCGCTGCTGCGCTGTTACTGCTTGTTGTAATACTTTATCCCCGAATCCGGACAAAAGTAGGTGCGTATATATCCGTCAGTTGACACGACGACGAATTCATTCGTGGCTTCCACATAGTACACATCATCACCGTCTTCCTTCTCCGTCTTATGAAGTGCGCTCGGATTGGCCACAACTGCCGCAGCAGCCGCCTCATATTCTTTCGCCGACCCGAATCCCATATCTATGCCATGCTTATTATAATGATCATTGAGTAACTTCTTGCTCCTGAACCTGAGTCCCGAAGCCGCCTGCGCCGGCTCTTCCCCGTCCGCGGGTTCCTCTCCCGATACTGCTTCTGCACCTGCTGCAACCGCATCTTTACCGGCCGTATTTCCGGCATCAGCATCTTCTCCTAATCCGTCCGCTTCCTTTATATCCGCATCCTGCTCCGGATTTTCGCCGTTTTCTGCCTCTTCTCCTGCACTTTTCTCATGATCCGCATCATCTTCACTCACAGACTCCTCAACATGAGTCTCCCCCGATTCTGTCTCCTCACCGGCCGTCTCATCTGTCTCGATACTTATCTCGCTGTCCGCACGCCCGACACCCGGAGCCGAATCTATCCTGTCAAGTATGCTCCTTAACCCGACCACGACTACTATTATGGCTGCTATTGCCAAAATAAAAGGAATTACACTTTTGTTTCCTCTGTTCATACTCTCCGTCCCTTCCCGGGCGAACACTGATATGCCGATGAGGTAACATCTTCCAATGTCACCGATTCTTTTTCTTCAGCTCATTCTTCTTCCGTCAGTGATCCGCTCTCTTCGCCGCTTTTCTTCTGCCGTCTGCTCACTTCGTCATGCTTCGCTTCACACACTAGTCTACTCTATTGCCGTCTTCTTCTGCCGGTTCGATACACTCTTCAGGCAGCGGTTCTCTTACTCTGCCTGCATACTTCTCTTCACATGCACCATAGAGCTTATAGTTCTCCCTGCTCTTATTAAGGCTTGATGCATTAGCTCCGCCTTCCAAGTCAGGATCCCTTTCCTGCACGGGGTCATCTTCCCAGAAGCAGACAGGACAGATTTCATATGCGCCTGCCTCGCCCAGTGTATAGTGTCCGCAGCAGGGGCAGCGAAATCTCTGAGTGACAGTATTGTCAGTCGCTCTCTTTTTTCCCGTATCCGATATGGCTCGTTCGTCCGAGTCAAGCATAACAAGATCCCTTATGGCCTCATCTTCTATGAGCAGAGACCACGCCTCATAAGTCGCCCTCAGAAAATCCTCCGACAGCGCGGCCTCTCCCGTAATAAACGGGCATTTGTACGGAAGATCAGTGCGCTCGGGTATCATCTTAAGGGAGCCGTCAGCGGCTATATAAGGCTCTAGCGGAAAGGTCCTGCACTGAATGGGACGCGCATCCCTGCCACAGGCGTTTTCGCCGGGACAACGGGCTATATAGACATAATCCCCCCATGAGCCCGGCAGATAATGCTCCGACCGCTTCTCTCTAACTATCGGTATAGTGCAGCCGATGGAGTCGAGATACTCCTTCTCGCCCGGAAGAAGGTAGATATACGACTCCTCCGAGCCGAAGGATGAGTCGCTGCAGCAGATCGAACCGCAGAGGGTTCCGCAGTCAAATTCAACCGGATGAGCCGAGTCCAGTATTCTGTATATTTCTCTGTATTTATCAATGCTAAGCATAATTCTCTTCTCTGATTCTGAGTCAGCCGATCGCATGTCATCGCGCCTGATATCTATTATAGCACAAATAAACGGGCAGCTGACGTGTCATCACGCCAAGTGCCCGCATATCATTGCTTAATAGTATAAACGGCAAAGCCACCGTCGTACGCCTGATCCTATCGCAATTCTCCCATCTCCATGGCAAGATCTTCATGGAATTCTTCCTCGGCATCCTTTCTTGAAGAATTATTGCCGTTGTAGCTTCCTATGGTGATACCATGCTTGGCCGGCGCCAAAAAGATGCCTACTACAGTACCAAAGAAGAATCCTACTAAAAGTATAAGTATCTTATCCCGCCTTTTATAAAGTTCATAACCCAGTTTTTTCACATTTCACCTCCGGATAGTCTCACCTTGTCCCGCCATTTGTTCTGTTGCACATAACTGTTCAGCACTTCTGACTGTTATTGTAATATATTTTACCATACACTCATCTGTTTTCAACCCCGGCCTGCGTAGTTGTCCTGCGTAGCTGTCCTGCGTAGCTGTCCTGCGTAGCTGCGGGTCCGCCTTAAGGCATCCAGCCTTCCCGGCTTCCCGGCGGAGATATTACGGAATTATTCGCCTTTTTTCCATTTTCTTCCGTAGTCGCGGGTTCGCTTCCAGCCTTCCAAATGGATATTTTACGGAACTATTTGCCTTTTTTCCATTTTCTTCCGTAGTCGCGGGTTCGCTTTCAGCCTTCCTAATCGAGATATTACGGAACTATTCGCCTTTTTTCCATTTTCCTCCGTAGTCGCGGGTTCGCTTTCGGCCTTCCAAATGGATATTTTACGGAACTATTTGCCTTTTTCTATATACTTCCGTATTCGCGGGTCCCCTTTCAGCCTTCCTAATCGAGATATTACGGAACTATTCGCCTTTTTTCTATATACTTCCGTAGTCGCGGGTTCGCTTTCAGCCTTCCAAATGGATATTTTACGGAACTATTCGCGAATTTGCCGGATTGTTCCGTAATCATCAGGCACGACACTACCATTATGTCAACCAATCAGCCTGTCTTGGTGGTGCATTGCGTGCATTATCCCTTCCGGCAGGCGAGAAGTGAACAAAAAACTACGGAACTAATCCCCAAAAAGTCGATTAGTTCCGTAGTTTTGCCTACTTCACGCGAAAAGCAGTTCACATAACTCAGATAAACATCAATAATCATCGGAACAAGCAAGAAAAAACAAACCATAGAAAAAACGAGCCAAAGAAATCATCAAAATAACCCATAAAAAAAGCGACAAAAAAGCCTCCCGAGGAAACCTCGGAAGGCTTGTAAATACTAGCTCGTGAACTATCGATCGCAACCTCTAAAATGCTCCGCAGTTTCTCCTGTCCAGCATTTCCACGGGCACAGCGCTCGCTCCGCATTTCCTCGGGCGCGGCATTCGCCGAATGCCGCGGCATACAACAAAAAACAGCCCCTTACGTGCAAGCACGCGGGGCTGTTCTTCGTTGTATATCTTACGCTCTTCTCAGAGCTTACGCAACAATTACTCGATGATAGTAGCAACTCTACCAGAACCTACTGTTCTACCACCCTCACGAACTTAATGATAATAATTCTCATTGGATATAAACGTTTTTTCTTTGTTTTTCGTCTCTTCTTTATCAGAATTATCTCAATTATTTCACGATCTAAGGATTTTTAGTACCAAAATAACACCAGAGCGTTGTATCATCAGCTTATCTCAAGTATGATTATCAGTACTTCAAAACCTGTCCGATCTTAAGCTTATCGGGATCTTTGATATTGTTAAACGATACAAGGCTCTTGACCGTGGTATTAAGCTTGATCGCGATACCTGTCAGCGTATCGCCCTTAACAACCGTATAGGTTCTGTTTGCCGTATTAACCTTGGGTGCATTCTGAACCGCCCCTCTGCCGCCGTAATATGCATATAGATATAGCGGACCGTACCACGGGATCTTTATATCGGCTTTAACACTCTTACCGGGCAGCGTAACCTTGAAATCAACATTTTGGTAGGAGTAGCTGAATACAAGCGTGATCTTCGGATTATCCTGCAAGGTCTTCATGATGTCATACGGAAGTGCCGTACCCTTATCCCATGTAACTGTCTGCTCTCCGCCAAGCGATATTGCCGTGGCAAGTTTTGCCCTGAGTTCATCAAGATAATCGAAAGGCTTTTCATCCTTCGGCTTACTGTCTTCCGAACCGCTTCCTGAATCATCAGAATCATCATCCTTTGATCCTCCACCACCGCCCGATTTCTTTTCAAATACGGCTTTGATCTTTACATTGGAATCAACTATATCAAAAGTCGTTGTGGCGCTGCTGGTACTTGCAAGTGTAACTCCACCTGACTCCACTACCCACTCTTTGAACTGATAGCCATTACTTGCTGTCGCTTTTATCGTAACCGTGGTCCCGGTCGTGCCTGATGTGGGGGTTGCCGTGGCGCTGCCATGTCCGTCATTTGTCATCGTAACTGAATACGTTGACGGCGGTAAGGCTTCAAAGATCGCTTTTACCTCTACATTACTTGCCGGCATTGTGAACTTATTATTTGTGATCGTAACGCCGCCGGATACAACCTGCCATTCCTTGAATGCATATCCACCGTTCGGAGTGGCTGTAAGCGTTATCTCTGTTCCGGCTGTTGCCGATGTCGCACTTGCAGATGCCGTTCCGTTTCCGTCATTGGAGCATGTTATTGTATATTCCGTTCCATCGGGGATGGTTATCTCAGCCGGAGTTGATGCATAATCCGTTGCACTATTACCATTTATTTTTTCTGCAAGTATGTACACTTTCCACGATGTCTCATAATCATCCGGGAGTGTAAATGTACCGCTTGATCCTGATGTATCCAGTGCGCCATAGTATTTAAGCTCTGCTCCGCTGGAATTCCATGTCCCGTCCGAAATAAATACCGATATTCTGTCATAGCTTCCCGACGCTGTGAAAGGAACCGTTATAGTAGATCCTGAACGCGTCACGGTACCGCTCGTTGATGCCGACAGATTATCAGATTCTACAGTCAGCTTCCAGTTTTCTGTTGAATGCGATCCCGGAGCACTTAAGGTGCCTGCGGCACCTGATGATTTGATGCCTGCGGCATCAGATGTGAAGATGATGGATGAAAGATTTAAATTAAAAGCGGGGCGTACACCCTCACTGAAGTCGACACTGCGGCCGTCGTAGTGGACAGAGCCGCGGTAGTCGACACCCGCGGCGTAGCTAGCAAAGTCGCCCGGCGAGCGCAGCCACCAAAAGTCGCTTGCCGTACGATACGACTGTCCGATCAAGTCTGCTTCCTTTGTAGACAACAGCCATAATTTCACTTCCGGATTGCTCGTGTCTGATATTCCATCGCAGAAATTACTGTAATCAGAGCTATAGTCTCCATGAGCAAGAGTTCTTGCCTTTATTGCATTCTGCTCATCGGATGAAAACAGCGATGTGTAGTATCCGTCCACAACAGGCTTGATATCAGAACCTACATACGAATTGCTCGAATTATCTTCCTTATATCTTTGTCCCGTTTTAAGGTTGTCAGATGCAAACAGAGTAACAGTACCGGACTCATTAACTGCTCCCGATCCGTCAAGACCGATAACACGCCATTCTTTTGAACCATAGTAAACTGTTTGTGCTGTCGTTACCCTGCTTTTGGTGTCCCAGTCGTAAGATTCTTTTACACTTGTCATCTCGGGTGCAAGTGCGCCGGCACCAAGCTGGATATCTTTTCCTGTTCCTGCAGCATATACTGTAGCTGACAGCTCTGGGATAGCCGTTATGCATGTCGCAACTGTCAGCACGGCGCTTAATACAAGCGCTATCCCCTTCTTGATCTTACCTCTCATTTCCGTTATCCTCCCTTTAGTTTATTGCATTACTGCATATCTTTTACTGAATTCTCATACAGTTCATCCGGACATATATCCTGTCCCTCCGGCCACACCACGGTGAAGCCGTCTGTTTTTACTCTTGAGAAATAGCTTTTATCTTTAAGCATTCCATACCATGTGCCCTTGATATATGGCTTTACATCAAACACGCCGTGTTCGCCATTATCAAAGGTTATATTTATACAATAGTCCTGTCCTGCCTGAACAGTCGTCGCCGTAGGTCTAAGCATATGCATACCCTCCTCGAATCACTTTAAAGGCTCGATCTTGAAGAATCCTTCTCCCTCGCTTAGCATTTTCCAGTTTGCTACAAGTTCATCTTCATGAATGGCCATCCAGCCTTCAAGCATCTTCAACTGCTTGGAAGGCATTTCACCTTCCAGTACTTCGCCATCAAGTGCGATAACCAGCTCGTGATCACCGTAAATCGCATGTATATGTGGCTTATGGTGTTTTCCACCCTTTTCGCTCTGCATGCGTACAATTATTCCATAAAACATTGATAATGCCGGCATATGATACCTCCTTCGTATCAGTAATCCTCTCTCTCCGCATGCGTCAGTACGAACTTGGAGAAGATGTTTTTCCGTAATCTGTATGTATGTCCATGTCTAAGATGCCCGGTATAACTTGCCATACTTCTTTTGATATCATCAAGGCTCATCTCATAACGGTTATACCGTCTCTGAAATCCCTTAAGTCTACGCTTGAACCTGCGCTTATTGGATGTACGGAGCCGCTTTATAACCTTTCCGGTATCCGTCAGGTAGAAATGCCATCCAACATAATCTGCACCTTCTGATATCGGAAATAATTGCGTCTTCTCATTGAACTCAAGTTCTAACCTGTCTGCGGCATACTCCCTGATATCCGCAAGCACCTGCTTCAGATATTCCTTATCCTCATGAATAAGGATCAGGTCGTCCATGTACCTTGTGTAGTACTTGATCCGCCATTTTTCTTTAATCCGACGATCAAGTGGGTCAAGGTAGTAGAGTGCAAACCACTGGCTTGACTGATTCCCGAGCGGAAGTCCCTTACCGGTATCCGCATTGAAGCTGTCTATGATCTCAAACAGGAGCTTTCTTACCCTTTCATCCGGGAAGTTCTTTAACCTGTCTTTTAGCACCTCATGATCTACGTTATCAAAGTATTTCCTGATATCGCATTTAAGGATATATCCCTTGGTTCCGTGCCCGCCGTAAAACCTCCTTAGAAACTGCGTCATACGGTCTTCGGCAAATTTCGTTCCCTTGCCTCTCCTGCAGGCGGCACAGTCATATATAAGTCGGTTCTCAAAGAACGGTCTTAATATGTTATCACACAGGCTGTGCTGCATGACCCTGTCCCTGAAATAGAGCGCCTGGATATCTCTTTCCTTCGGATCAAATATCTTAAAGTGATAATATCCTGACAGCTTATATGTGCCGTCCTTAAGTTCATGGTGCAGTTTCCATATGTTCGAGGCAAGATCATACTCGAAATCTATCACATCTCTTTTGTTACGCTTGCATCTTGCCGCGAGCTTATAGGATGTATAGAGGTTATTAAAATCATATATCAGATCATAACAGTCGTTAAAATCAATATCCTGTGATAACGGCTCCCATGTGCCGGTGTATTCGCTCATCTATCCATACGCTTTCTTAATGGTGGTTGCCGGGAAGCCGCCTTAGCGGCTCCTCATGCAGAAAGCATGGGCGTCCTGCACTTCCGACAACATGTGTTCTTCCGTCATTTTTGACGAAAAGGAACAGAATTCCTTTGCCTTAATACACGGGCGTGCCGAGCTTTCGACACACATCTGGCGTCAAGGCGATGCGGGGCGTACACCCTCATTGTTGTTGACATTGTTGCCGTTGTAGTTGACATTGCCGTTGTTGTTGACATTCGCGGCGTTGTTATCATTGTTGCCCGGCGAGCGCAGCCACCAAAAATTTATACAATTCTGTCCCTGATATATAGGATCGCCGTTTGACGAACTATATCATACCGTAAATGTTCAATTTCTTCCACCATAACGCTTTTCATCGCTCTTTATCCACGCTCCGAGAAGGTTCATGACTTCGTAAATCTTCTCCGTTATCTGCTCATACTGTTTAGGAAGGATCGCTCCCTGATCCATTGACAACTGGGTAACATGCGTCAATAGCCTGCAATATGTCATTGCCTCTCCCTGATTATCGCGGCGTATCTCTGCTTTTCTGACATCCCCCGGTCTTACGAAGGTATCGTTTGCCTTATAGAGATGCTCTATGATATCAAGCGAATAATTCTGTAATCTTGCTACGAGTGTAAAACGAAACTGCTTCGGTGATTTTTGAGTTATAGTGTATATGTAACTGCTTAAATCCTTCGCCTTGGTAATAACCGATAATTCTGATTGTCTGATGCTCATCTATATCATCTATGAACCAGCATGATAAAAATCTCAGATCATGCTTTCCTCTCTTAGTTCGCTTACCGCATTGGCATCTACATTTATCTTCCCAGCCGACTGAATAAAACATCTTTTCTTCTCATTTTTTGTCATTGTTGCTTCAGGTTGAGATTCATAAACAGTCATCTGATCTATTCTGCTGTATGCTTCCTGTTGTAATGTCATAATCGTCACCTCTCTGTGCCGTATATGTTATTATGATCCTTGATGTATGATTGCCACAACGCGCATGCGCACATACTCATACAAAAATACTATACAATATCAAGCGCTTTTTTTCAATAAGCGACCACAAACAGTACCAAAATAGTACCAGAGCCATTTTTCACAACTGTCTTACCACAAAAATAAGACCCTCCGGAAAACCCGGAAGGCCTTATATTTAGGGTTATAGGACAAAATGTGTTGATGGCTAGTCCCATTCGTTGTAGTTTTTGTCCACCTTGTGGAAGTCACTCCAAACAATGGCATCACCCCAAATTGAGAGGCTTTTCTCTAACCGTTGC
>Ga0129306_1001141_pt1 | contig 33094 bp, 30 predicted proteins | sample P827metagenome_FD_94438 | JGI IMG/M metagenome (GOLD analysis project Ga0129306, IMG submission 94438) | Capybara group fecal microbial communities from Wisconsin, USA - P827 metagenome | ecosystem: Host-associated > Mammals > Digestive system > Large intestine > Fecal | place: USA: Wisconsin...
ATATTTAATTTGTAGGCTAATTTTTGATATAATATTTACGAATATACTAACGAATAATTCAAGCAAACCGTGGATTTTAATAGTGATATTTCTCTATATTGTGTAAAAATATGGGAGGCGCATGAAAATGCAACATGGCCAAAGAATATTTTTAAACAAGATTAATATAAAGCTGCTGTTTTGCCTTGTGGCCTTTTTTGCCTGTCTGGCGGGGGCTTTTAAAATGTATTCTGTGGCACCGGTGGAGGCCAATGCGGAAAAGGTGGTCCGTGTAGGCTATTTCGTAGAGGAAGGCTTCCAGATGGGGGACCAGGAGGGTGCAGTAAAAAGCGGCTATGGCTATGATTATCTGCAGCGTTTGAAGCTCTACACAAACTGGAAATATGAATATGTTTATGGTTCCTATGGAGAGCTGTATGAGAAGTTGCTAAAGGGAGAGATTGACCTGCTGGGAGGACTGGCCTACAGACCGGAGCGTGAGGCAGTTCTGGATTATCCTAAGGATCCTATGGGGGCCAGTATATATTTATTTTATAAGCGCATTACCAATGACTATGTAACCTCAGAACCGGAGTCCTTGAACGGAAAGCGGATAGGAACTTTGACTGGTGCCCAGGTTAAGGTGGTGGAGAAATATTTAGCTACCCATAATATTCAGGCTACAGTAATAACCTACGAGGACATAAATGAAAGAGATAATGCCCTTAAAAGCGGTTATGTGGATGTTATGCTGGCCGAGGGGTATAACACCTTCCGCGGTATGGGCTTTGAGGTTTGTCTTGAGGCCGGAACATCTGATTTTTACCTTGCGGTAAACAAGTTCCGTCCCGATCTTCTTGAGGACCTGAACAAGGCTCAGCATCGACTCTACAAGGAAAATCAGAATTATGTAAATGACCTTAGCAAAAAATGGTTTAAGCGTACAGTTTTTACCACCACCCTGTCCCAGGAGGAACGCCAATGGCTGACTGACCACAAGTCTTATAGGGTGGGCTATCTCAATCATTATTTGCCATATAGTGATACGGATTCCAATGGTGAGGTAACCGGTGTTGTAAAGGATCTTGTTCCCGAAATATTTAAGGCCCTGGGGTATACTAGCATCAATATAGAGTACAAGGGCTATAATACGGGGATGGAGCTGACCCAGGCCCTGCAAAATAATGAGATCGATGTTATATTCCCGGATGTTTCCAATTACTGGATTACTGAGGAATATGATATGTTGCCTAGTGATCCCGTAATAAACTCCTACTTTAATGTACTGTATAAAGGGGAATTCCCTGATATGAGCAAGGTAAAAATTGCCGTTGCCAGCCGTCTGGGACTGCTGGATGATTTCAGGGCGGTTTATTATCCGAATAATCCGGTCCTCTATTACGATACTGATGAGGAGGCCATGGATGCGGTCGTTAAGGGCGAGGCCGATGTTGTTATTGTAAGTGGTCTGAGAACAGAGTTCCTTTTGCATAAAAAATCCAGCTATGATGTTCTTCGCACAGCCCAGCTGGTGGAGGATGCTTCTTTGGGCTTTGCCGGAATGAATGCGGATGCTGTGGGGATTAGCGTGTTAAACCACGGTATTACACTTATGGACAAGGACTTTACCCTGACCCGATCCTACACCTACATGCCCCATCTGGATATGACTCCCGGTGAATTTTTGAAGCAAAATATATGGATTCCAATTGGAGCCCTAATTGTAATTTTCAGCTTGATAGTATTCTTTATTTACAGAGAAAACATGCGTAATCGTCAACATCTGAACGAGTCGGAAAAACAGGTTCAGGAGATTACTACCCTTAATAATATTTTGCAGGACAGACAGGTGCGGCTGGAGGAGCTTACGGCGGCTCAGGATATTCAGCTGGAGAAAAGCCAGGTGCTTAACGAGATGCTCCAGAGTCAGCACAAGAAGCTGGAGGAAGCCCGTGAAGCTGCCGAAGTGGCAAATCAGGCCAAGACCTCCTTCCTGTTTAACATGTCCCACGATATTCGTACTCCTCTTAATGCTATCATTGGTTTTACGGAGCTGGAGGAGCGGGATCCTGATAATATTGAGCAGAACAAGGAATACCGCAAAAAGGTTAAGCTGGCCAGCTACCAGCTTTTGGATATACTGAACAATGTTTTGGAAATGGCCAGGATTGAAAATAAGAAGCTGGTTATTGATGAGGAATTATCAGATTCCGCAGAATTGTTCAGCTCCTGCACCACTGTGTTTGAAGGGGAAATGAAGAAGAAGAATCTGAGCTTCATGTTTACCCGGGATGTGCAGCATCGGTACCTGTATCTGGATAAGACCCATTTGTCCGAGGTGATTATGAACCTCATCAGCAATGCGGTGAAGTATACTCCGGAGGGCGGTAATATAACCGTAAATGTGAAGGAACTGCCGGGGGAAATAGACGAGGAATGCTTGCTGGAAATCAGGGTCAAGGATAACGGCATCGGCATGACCGAGGAATTTGTGGCAGAGATATTTGAGCAGTTCTCCCGTGCCCGTAACACCTCACAGAGCGGTATTCAGGGCACTGGCCTTGGTATGGCCATAGTCAAGAACATTGTTGATATGATGAATGGCACCATTGAAATCAGTAGTAAGGTTGGCAAGGGTACCGAGGTTATGCTGCGCTTGCCATTCAGAATAGGTCAGGAACCTGTGGAGGCGGGCAATAATACCGAGGAAGATAAGCTGGACTTCAGTGGACGCCGGATTCTGCTGGCGGAGGATAATGAGCTTAATGCGGAAATTGCCACGGCTATTTTGGAAGACAGTGGCTTTAAGGTGGAACATGCCTGTGACGGTGTTGAGTGTGTTGATATGCTCACCAAGGCTGAGGCGGGCTACTATGATATGATTCTGATGGATATTCAGATGCCAAACCTTAACGGCTATGATGCTACCAGAAAGATCCGCAATCTGGAGGACAAGGAAAAAGCGAATATTATAATAGTGGCCATGACGGCCAATGCCTTTAAGGAGGATAAGGAGAGAGCTCTGGAAATGGGCATGAATGACCATCTGGCCAAGCCTATTGATGTAAAGAAGATGATGGAAACTCTCAATAAACTGTTTAGAAAGGCAGATTCATAATAAGTAGACTAACAAATAAGCTAAACAACAGAAAGGCTGGACGCCACATAAGTGACGCCCAGCCTTTCGACTTTCTACGGGAGAATGTTTTTGATAGAAAAATAGTTACTGTGCAATATCCACATTGGACGCAGTAGCCATTTGTGCCTGAATTTTATAAGGACTATAACGCTTAATCATGTCCATTACGCGACTGTCCGGCTGTTGCTTTCCGGCTTCATGGATACCCTCCGGCATTGCCTTGTAGTCCTGGGTGTGGACGAACTTGTCCCAAGCATTCTGCAAAGCCCTGATTTTAAACAGGAAGGTTTCCAGAATATCCTGGTCATGCCCCTCAGGAGTGGTATCCTTTAATGGTGGTAATGGCATTGATGCCTCAGATGCAGTTTCCACATCGGCTTTTATGGCCTTGGCAGATTCTGCGATTTCAGCAGTTTTACCCGCTTGGGTGCTGGCTCCCAGACTGGCCTTAATCTGAGTCATAAGGCTGGTTACCATTTGCTGCACCGCTGAAGCCTCAGCTGCCTGTTCATCGATAATCTCCACATTATCGGTATCCTCGGATTCAGAAGCCTTGATGGCAGTGCTGGCATCCCTGTTGAGAGCCTTCATAAGAGTGTCCCGGGCCTCCTGCTTGGTGTGACAGCCTGCCAGTGAATTTTCGAAATTCGCTCTGGCTTCCTCCACACTCTGTGCCTTACGATGCAGTGTTGGATCCTTCACACTGAGATGGTTCATCTCAATTTTGGAAAGGCTTTGCCCTTCCTTTAATTTGGACCTGATGCTGGCAGTTTCAATAGCGTCACTGGAGCTTATTCCGGAAGAATGACTGGTATCATTCTTTTTGATGGAATGCTTCATCTGTGATGTATCTGAGGGCATCAGGTTCCGTCCTAAATTGGCACGGTATTGGGCAACTAACTGATAATTACGCTGCCGTGAGCTTGTGCCAACGCGCCCGATAGCTTCCAGCATTAAAAACACCTCCTTGTATTCCCCCTAAATTACCCCTTTTAGTTAATAAATTATATATTTATGGGAAAAATGTATGAATTGTAGAAAAATTTAGACTATAATTCACTCATATTATATCATGTTTTGGTTGAATAGGGTATATAAACAGAAAAAAATTAACAAGGCACCCTGCAAGATTGCAAAGTGCCTTTGAATTTTTGGTGTATACCAGATTTTATTTTTGTTTTTTAAGCACATCCACTAAAGACTTCATATACTGAGGAATATCAGGTGGTCTTCTGGCGGATACGATATTTTTGTCCACTACGCATGGCTCATCAAGCCACACAGCTCCGGCGTTGGTAAGGTCGTCTTTTATTCCCGGAGTACTGGTCACCTGACGATGCTTTAGTACCTTGGCAGAGGCCAGAACCCAGCCAGCGTGACAAATCTGTCCAATGAGCTTGCCGGACTTATCCATTTCAGACACCAGCTCCAAGACCTTTGGAAATCTTCTAAGCTTGTCGGGAGCCCAGCCTCCTGGAACCAAAATGCCGTCATAGTCCTTGGCATTTACATCATTAAAGGACATTTCCACTTCACAGAGTACGCCGTATTTGCCGTGGTATAATCCGGGCTTTTCTGCCACCAGATCCACCTGTACCCCTTCTTCACGAAGCCTCATTACGGGGCACCATAACTCCAGGTCTTCAAAGTCATTGCTGACAAGCTGTAATACTTTCTTCATAAATTGCCTCCTACTTGCTTATTTTTGGCTTTTATTTTTTAAGTTTCTTACCTAAATCATCAAAGAAGGATTTGCTGATGCGGCCAAATATTCCCACCTGTCCCTGACGGGAATCATCCCTTTCACGGAGCTCATCCCGGGACATAATCAGCTTGTTGGTCTTGTTGTCATAAACGTCAAACTTCACCCGAACAGTGGAGGTGTAAATAGTCTGCTCTGGATGATATACTGGCACTGTGTAATAATAGGTTTCATCGTACCAGCTGCCATCGGAGCGCTTCACCTTTCTGGTGGAGGAACGGGTCTCCCAGTCGGTGTAGGCTGGCTTTATATAATAATCATCATGCCACTTTAAAATTTCAGCCTTTACATAAATATCAGCCATTTCCTGAGGATAGAGGACTGCATTATCGTCCGGCCGTATGAGCTTGTAATGTGGCTTGGAAGCGGTTTTCCAATATTCCTCCTGCACCAGCTTTTCCGTCAAATCACTTGGTATTTCCGAGGTGTCAACTATTTCTATGTCATAGACAATGGCCTGTTTGATTTTGGAAAAATCATAGGTTTTGTCCTCCCAGTGTACCTTTTCAGCATGGGCGGCCAGTGGACACAGAATCAACAGCAGGAACATAATCCCGCTAAGGAGAGGGTTCAAAAAACGAAACATGGGGAATCCTCCTTTCAAGGGAAATATCAAAATTATTTATATCTCTATATTCGATTTTTGGGGGAGTATTCCTTCTTAAAAAACAGTTATAATTCCATTAAATTTGTATGTGAATTATTTTTAATAACAGTTGTTGTAGCGCAAAATCCATTGTGATATTATAATTGTATATTATAGGGCAGATGGGTGGCGGTATTATGAGTGACCAGTCCAAAAAGAAAATTCTTATTATTGATGACGCAGAGGTAAATCAGCTGCTGCTGTCAAGAATTTTAGGCGATTATGAGCTCCTTAATGCCTATAACGGGGGAGAGGCCTTTGAGCGCCTGCAGGAAAATAAGGGTAGTCTGGATCTTATTATATTGGATCTTGTGCTGCCGGATACCAATGGCCTTGAGATACTGAAATTCATTAAGGGCGACGATGAATTAAAGGAGATTCCGGTCATTGTAATGAGCGCCCAGGTACAGATGGAGCAGACTTCCATGGAAATGGGGGCTGTGGAATTCTGGAAAAAGCCGTTTTGGAATGCCCAGGAGGTACAGAACAGGGTGGCAAAGGTTCTTGGGTAAAATCTACACGTTTGTATGTTTTGAAGAATAAAACAGAGGCACCAATAATGGCGCCTCTGTATTTTATATTCAAAAAGTAAATTTTATTGATGGCAACCATGCTCACCACAGGTATGGCCTTCACCATGACCATGGCCATGATGATTGCAGTGAACAGCTGGATCGTAGGCAAGATTGCCAGCCAAAAGGGAATCAACAGCTTCATCGGCTGAGCCGGAAACACCACCATAGAGAGCAATGCCAGCTGAAGCCAGGGCATTCTGGGCGCCGCCACCGATGCCACCGCAAATCAGGGTGTCAACCTTCAGGCTCTGAAGAATACCTGCCAGGGCACCATGTCCCTGACCATTTGTGCTGATAACTTCAGATTTTACAATCTTGTTATCCTCAATGTCATAAACCTTAAATTGGCTGGTTTTGCCAAAATGCTGAAAAATATTTCCGTTACTATAGGTTACTGCTAACTTCATAATACGACTTCCTTTCTGATTATAAGGACAATGATTTTTTCGGCGACGGGTCATGCTGCACATGTGGTCTTCACTGCACACCTCATAATCTCCACCAACAATTTTCAGAGGCTTGCCCTCCACAAGGCATACAGCTATACGCTTGCGGGCAGCTACATACAAGGCCTGCACTGTTGTTCGGGCCACATTCATTTGTTCAGCACATTCCTGCTGGGTCAGTCCATTGTAGTCCATGAGGCGAATAGTTTCATATTCCTCCACCGGCATTAATACCACAGGCATATCCTTATTGCTGTTCTTGGGTATAAATTCGGTGAAGGCTGGCAATGAACAGATTTTTTTCTTTTTTACAGGTCTGGACATAGCAACCCTCCTTTTACGACATATGTCATTAATTAAATTATAGCTATTTTATGACATATGTCAATATCTTTGTTTAAATATTAAAATATTATTTATGTAAGGTGAAAGTATGGATTGGATTATAGCTTTGGATTGCAGTATTATTTTTTTAAGTTATTGGTGAATATGCCGGGATTGACAGGAACCATAAAAGAATGTAATAAAAATGTGATTTTGAGGTCTAATTTTATGTAGAAAATGTGATTTTAAGGTCTAATTTTATGTAGAAAATGTGATTTTAAGGTCTAAAAACACAAGAAAAATGTGATTTTTAGCCCTAAACCAAGAGGGCAGTAGGTGCAAAAAATGCACATACTGCTACTGATGCTAAAATATTAAAAGGACTGAGCTGTTGTATGCATCAAGGCATTAAACAGTCAGTCCTTTTTTGTTATTTAATAATTAAGGTGACAGGCAGGTCTGATTCAGCATTTAACCAGTTTTGCAGGCGGTCTTGTTCTTCCTGGTTTATGGCGTTTTTCAAGGTAACAAGAGCGATGAAATTCCTGTAGGCAACCTTGCCATCTTTATCCTTGGTGGCAAATGCTGCCCCTTCTATACCTTCAAAGTAGGGGAATAGAATCGGGGCCTTTTTTCGGATATTTTCCAGCAGCTTCTGGTCGCTTTCAAAGCGTTGGTGGGCCGTGGAGTACCGCATGCTTAAATCCTTGTATTTTTTTATTTCTTCCTGGGCCTCAGTAATGGATAATCCACCGGCAGATTTCCACTGGTTATTGATGAGATCCTTCACATCTTCAGAGCGGACGGCGTCGGACATATCGTTTTGGACAATATGTAAACTCCAACCATTAAAGTAGGAATATCCTTGAAGATTTTTTTCTAGCTCTGTTTCTTCCTCCGAGGTTATAATGCGCCCAATAAGGGTTAGATTCAGCCGATGACTGTCTGGTTCAATATTGTAGGCCACCACCTGGGGATTTCCTTGTGAGAAATTTTTTTCAATATAGGTTTGGGCCTGTACCTGCTCCAGGTTGGAGCGAATGCTGTGGTAGGCCATGTACATACTTGGTAAAATAATAATTATACCAAGAAGTGTAAGCTGCCAGCGCTGTCTGCGGAAGGCCTCGTCAGTTACGTAGGTCTTGGCTGGAATTTTTATTAATTTTAAAACTATAAAGGTTGTCAGGCAGATAAAAAAGCTGTTTATGAAGAAAAGATACAGGGCCCCTAAAAAGAATTTCAGGGAATGGGCGGCTATACCGTAGCCTGCTGTACAAAGAGGTGGCATAAGGGCAGTGGCAATAGCAACTCCGGGGATAACATTGCTCTTTTCAATTCGGGTGCTGCCAATGATGCCGGCCAGACCACCAAAAACCGCTATAAGCACATCCCAAATGGTGGGCTCGGTGCGGGCCAGCAACTCGGAAGAAGCGGTGTCAATAGGGGATAGGGTGAAATATATTGCCGAGGTCATAACCGACAGGGTGACCTGAAAAACTAGCTTCAGGACTGACTCGCGAACATATTCACCGTCATAGGTAGCCATACCATAGCCAATGGACATAATAACCCCCATTAGGGGTGAAATGAGCATGGCACCGATGATAACAGCAGTACTGTTCATATTCAGGCCAATGGAGGCAATGAATATGGCCAGAATTAATATACACATATTTGTGCCCTTAAGAGTTCCACCGGAATAAATACGTTCGGTAATTTCATCCAGGGGTGCCCGGTCCTTATGCAGATCAAACAGGTCAGCCAAAATGGTTTTTATAGTTTTCATGGGCAATCCTCCTTGCACAATTATTACCCTTAGATATTTCTATACATGTAGACAAATTCCCTGCGTTGAAAAAGGGTTTAAATATGTCATATAAAAAAATATATTTTTATTGACTGCATATAAAAAAATATATACAATGGTGGCAAATAATTATAAACTGTAATGAAGCGTGGAAGGTGAAATAGTGAATCCAAAATTAAAGGCCTATATTCCAATGGCGGATATGTTGGCAGAAACATTTGGGGATGAGTGTGAAGTAGTGCTCCACGATATTGCAGATCCGGAGCATAGTGTAGTGTATGTGGCCAATGGAACAGTAACAGGCAGAAAAATAGGTCAGGGCTTTGAGCACTTTGTAAAAACTGCCATCACCCAAGGTGTTGAAAAGGATTTTGTTCCAAATGATTTTTTCCAAAAAAATGGAAAACTAATTCGTACATCTTCTTCGTTAATACGAGATGATGATGGCAAGCTGATAGGGGCCCTTTGTATAAATCTAGATATGACTCATACTCAGAAGCAGGCAGCGTATCTGCAGAATTTCTTGCCGAAGCCTAAGCCTATGACAACCCATAGTGACGGAAAGGGAAAACGGGTGGAGGAAATGGTGCTTGCCTTGGTAGATAATATTTTAGCCGGCTGTGATGTGACTGCTCTTAGCCGTGAAGAGCGAATAGAAAAAATCCGCTTTATGGATTCCAGAGGGATTTTCCAATTAAAAGGAAGTATTGATCAGGTGGCTGAACGGTTAGGTATTAATAGAGTGACTGTATATAGCTATTTGGATGAGGTTCGGGGAAAAAGATAAGGATAGGTAGCTTATTTTGAAAGGAGCAGAGACAAATGAGGTATGTTTGCGGAAAATGCGGTCATAGTGAGGATGTTACCACCAAAAGAATGAAATGTGACTGTGGCGGTTTGTGGAAGCTGGATTATCAGCCACCAAGGTTTGATTTGTCACAGGTGGATAAAAATACCTGGAGCTTGTTTCGGTACAGAAAGTTTATGGCACTGACTGATGATACCTGGGAAAAAGTAACCTTGGGTGAAGGCATGACTCCGATTATTCCTTTTGATGAGCACACCTATTTTAAAATGGATTATTTTATGCCTACCCTATCCTTTAAGGACAGAGGAGCGGCTGTTCTGGTGGCATTTTTAAAATCTCAGGGTGTAGACAAGGTAGTGCAGGATAGTAGCGGCAACGCCGGGAATAGTGTGGCAGCCTATTGTGGTCGGGTTGGTATTGATTGTGAGATTTTCGTGCCAGAGGGAACCTCTGACAAGAAAATAAATATGATTGAAGCTCACGGGGCAAAGGCTACAGTGGTACCGGGTAATCGTGATCACTGCGCTGATGTTTGTCGGGGCAAGGTAGAGCAGGAGGGTGTATGCTACGCCAACCATGTATATAACCCGTTTTTCTATGAGGGCACAAAAACTTATATTTATGAGACCTATGAGCAGCTGGGGAAAATACCGGGGCATATATTTGTTCCACTTGGAAATGGAACGCTGTTTATTGGTATCATGAAGGGACTGGAGGAGCTTTTGACCAGTGGAGCCATAGAAAAGATGCCTCAAGTGGTTATAGTGCAAAGTGAAGTATGCCAGCCTTTTGTAAAAGCCATGGAGAAAAAGCTGTCTGATGTGGAAATAGAACCAGTGGAAAAAACTCTGGCAGAGGGCATCGCCATTGGTGTTCCTATGCGAAGCGAAGAAATCATGGAGTATATATACAAGTATGATGTACAGGGTATAACCATTCCGGAGGACAGAATTTTGCCGGCCAGAGAGAAAATCGCCAGACAGGGTATTTATTGCGAGCATACCACTGCTGCGGTTTATGCGGGATATGAGCATTATTGTGAAAAATATGGAAAGCCACAGGAGGCATTGCTGTCCATGTGCGGGGCCGGATTAAAATCTGATCACAGTTGAATTTTATATAATGAAAAGTAATATAGAGTGAAAAATAGCCATAAATGCAGCTGTAAATATTGCAGCTACGTTTATGGCTTTTTGTGTCAAGAGCATATATCCCACCTAGTATGGTGAAGAACTATTCCTGCACGGGAAATGCTAATAGGAAGATTTTTTTTCAAAGAGAAGAAAAATTTGAATAATGGCGTTATACTTATAAGAAATAATCGTATATATAGTAGCAAATAGTGTAAAAGGAGAAGTATAGTATGAAGCTACTGATTGACATAAACAGAGATGCAGCCAATGATGGCGTAATAGTGGTGAAGCTGGTGGGGCGGCTTGATGCCAATACCTCACCGGAGTTCGATGAAACCTTGGAAAAGTTTACCAATGATTTTGATGAGCTGCAGATGGACTTGTCCCAGCTTGATTATCTCTCATCGGCAGGGTTACGTTCCATTCTGGTGACCAAAAAGTGGACGGATAAGGAAAATATTAAATTCAAGGTTGTAGATCCCAAGGAAGAGGTGGACGAGGTCTTTTCCATGACGGGCTTCAATCGCTTTGTGGAAATTATTCACACCGATAAGGGTAAAGAAGATGGAATTGCAGATGACAGCCTTGGGGAGTTTTATCCCCTCAGCCCAATTCAGCGCTGGATGATGGATACCCATTTTCAGAAGGCAAAATCTACCATGATGAATGAAGGGGGCCTGACCAAGCTGGATGATTCCATTGATATGGAGCGTTTGGCAGGAGCCATCAATGATACCCTGGCGGCCCATGATATATTCCGTTGCCGCATATTATTCCACCCTGAGACCGGTGAAATATCCCAGCGTTTTGACGGAACCTTGTCAAAGGTACGTATTGAGTCCCTTTCAGAAGCGGAATTTGAAAAACGCAAGCTGGAGCTGAAAAAGCCATATCAGATTATAGACAGGCCATTATTCCACATATATCTGATTATTGCCCCATCCGGAAAATATCTGTATGTGGATTTTTACCATGTAATAATGGATGGTGTGGCAACGGCATTGCTGTTTTTCCGGGAAGTGGATAACCGCTATCTTGGAAAGCCAGTAAAACAAACAGGGTACAGTTATGCTGAGTATATAAGAGAGCAAAGCTCCAAACCGAAAAATGAAGCCGGTGCAGCCTATTGGCGCAATATGCTGGCGGACTTTGATGAAAGCAAGCATCTTCCACCAAGTGACAGGAATGAAGGCGCTTGGAATTTTAATGCTCATTTTGCTACCTTGCAGAATATTAAAAAAGACTTTTTTAAGGAAACGAATTACCCTGAGCATACATTTTTGCTGGGAGCCATGATGTTGGCCATCGCCAAATCCACCGGCAGCTCCAGTGCTATTATGAGCTATGTTCATAATGGCCGCACCACCAGGGCGGAAATGCGATTGATGGGTCTGATGCTTACCCAGATACCAGTTAGATATGATTTCGATAAGGACATAAGTGTTGGAGATTTCCTTGAAGACTTGAAACAGCGGGTAGAAGAGGGCTTCCAGCATCGCGACAGCCTTGAGACCGTATATGACGAGGGGCTGGAGGATGAATGTGCCACCTTTATTTTGCAAAAGGGCAATATAATGGGCAATGTCAGCGGTGAAATCCCTCTTTGTGGTACGGTGGCTACAATTCAGGAATTACCGCAAAACAAAGCGTCGGCAGTGGAAAATTCTTTGGATATCCATGTGGTGTGCGAGGATGATGGCACCTACCGCTTAAAGCTGGAATATGATGCCAGCCGTTATTCTGAGGAAATGATGGGCCGGTTTGCCGAATCGGTGGATGAAATGATTAAGGGCTTGCAGGATAAGGATAAAGCTGTGTTGGAGCTGTTATCATGAGTTTTTTCTCAGTATTGCGGAAGAAAACGGTTATTTCTACCAGATTTTGGTCAGTGTTTACTTCGGCCATGGTAGCCATGACGTTGTCCTATATCTTGATGCTGTCGGATAATATCGTAGCCGGTCAGTTTATAAATGACGACGCAGTGGCGGCCATGTCCTTGGTTTTTCCCTTAATGACAATATTGTTTTTCTTAAGCTATCTCATTGCAGATGGCTTGGGAATGTTGGTGGCCTATGCCCAGGGGCAGGAGGATCGGGATGAAGTAAATCGCCTGTTCAGTCAGGGCATAATGCTGTCTGTGGGACTGGGGCTGGTGCTGGTTTTATTGTTGAATATATTCCAGGAGCAGCTTCTTTCCTTTTGGAAAATTTCACCTGAGTATATGGTCCATGCCAGAGGATATTATGATGGCCTGAAATGGTTGCCTCCCGTGGCTTTTCTGAATATCTTGTTCTATACCTTTCTGATACAGGATGGAGAGGAACAGGTATGTGTCAGGGCGTCAGCCATTGCCTTTGTGGCTAATATTATTCTGAACATAGTTCTATGTAAGACCTTGGGAACCTTCGGCATTGGCCTTGCCACCTTGCTGGGAACAATTATATCCTGTATTGTGCAGTGTGCTTTTTTGTTTTCAAATAAAAGCAGACTTTCCTTTGTGTGGTATTATAATTTTCGTGAAATTCTGCGGGGGTTCATCTATAGCTTTTATCATTCGGTGGATACTCTTTATTTATCCATGCTCCCCCTGATTTTTTCCTTTTATGTTATCTCTCAGTGGGGGGAGAGCCATATCATCATTGTAACCGTTATTACAAATGTTTTGGTGTTGGCGGTGGCTCTGTATACTGGCGTGGTGGATTGCCTGCAGCCCATGGTTTGCCAGTATCATTCTGAGGGTAGCTACCCCAGCGTTAAAAAGACTATGGAGCTGGGGATATCGTGTACAGTAATTATGAGCTTGGCTATTTCCCTTGTGGCAGGTGCCTTTGCCTTTCTTTTACCAATGCTTTTTGGGGTGGCGGAGGAGAAGCTTATAGGTGAAATAGTTACTTCCTTGCGCTGTTTCCTTATTTTTTTGGTATTTTTGGGGACAACACTGATTTACACAAATTATTATATTTACATTGAAGAACGTAATTATGGCCTTATCCTTAAAACTCTTTTGCTAATAGTTTTTCCTGTATTGGGCATGTACTTCGGGTCAGTTTGGGGAATGTATGGCTTGTGGCTGGGGGTAGGTACGGGATATTTATTGGCCTTTTTATTTAATTTAGTAGTTATAAAGCTATGGCCGGACCGGGATAATATTCTCCTGTTTAACAAGAAAAAAATGGCAAGACAGTGCTCTTATGATATAAATGCCGTAACGGAGGAGGTAGTAGCCTTATCACGGGTTGTCAGTGATGAATTAAAGAGCTGGAAGCTGCCTTCGGCAAAGATAATGCGCCTTAGCCTTTTGGTGGAGGATTTGGGGATGAATGCTGTGGAAAGGGCCCAGAACAAGTCAGTTCAGCTGGAAATTTCCCTTTTTCTGGAGGATGAGGCCCATCAGTTGGTTAAGCTCATTGCAAGGGATAATGGGGAACCATATGATGTTCTTGCCATAGTTAATGAAGGAAAATATTCTTTTAGGGATTATATTATTGATTCAGTCACGAATGATTTTTATAGACGTAAATACTTATCATCCGGAGACGAGAACAAGCTGGTATTTGAGATGTCATAAAAAATTCTCGCATATGAAAAAAATAGTTGAAAATTAATCAGACAAATTTAAAAACTGTGGATAACCCCATAAAGGGTACATCCACAGTTTTTGTTTGCGGTTTTATTAAGTTGTTACTCAAGTACAACGGATGGTCTGTCAACAATGGAGGACAGCACCACAATGGTCTGAGTCTTGGTAACTCCGGCCTGCTCCTTGATGCGTGTCAGGAGATTTTCCAATGTCTGGGTATTTTGTGTTACAACCTTCAGGCAATAGTCAAAGTCACCGGTAATGTAGAAGCATTCCTTAATATCAGCCTCATTGCGGACGAAGTTTTTGAAATCGTCAGCCTTGGAAGGGTTATCAAAACCTAAATTAACCAGAGCAGTAAGGTTTTTATCCATCAATTCCGGATTGAGGATTGCAGTGTACTGCTTAATAACCCCGGAAGCCTCCAGTTTTTTCAGACGCTCACTGATAGCAGGCATGGAAAGAGAAATTTCAGAGCTCAGAACAGAAATCGTAACACGGGCGTTTTCCTGTAAACGCTTTAAAATTTGCTTATCAATTTTATCCATTTTTCATTCACCACCATTTCTATGTAATTATAACAGTTATTGTGAATTATTGTAAATGGATTTAAGAAAAAAGTTTAAATTTCTCACATAGTCATAAAAAATTTGTTAAACAATTAGGAGCCGATACTATGATAAAAAAGGTTGGTTAACGATAATGTCAACCAATGGTAAACTTATAGGTTGACGAAAGCGCAGGCGGGGGGTATACTTAGGAACAGAGTTATTCATATGTAGATTAAGAAAGGCAAGTGTTTTATTATGTCCCAGAGTGTTGCAGTTCAGCAGAATGTTTCCGTTAAGGATTTGGCTAAAATGGCCATGTGTCTGGCGGTTATCAGCGTGTCGGCCTATATTGCCTTCCCGTTACCCTTTACTCCCGCTATGGTGGTGGCATCCACTGCAGCTATGTGCTTTACAGCCTTCATCCTTACGCCGAAGCAGACCTTTATGACTTTGGTTGCCTACCTTATATTAGGTGGAGTTGCAGGCTTGCCTATCTTGCCTGGAGGTACTGGTGGATTGGGACGTCTCTTGGGCCCTACAGGTGGCTTTTATTTTGCCTTTGTGGTGGCATATACCATGGTGTCATATTTTAAGGGTAATGTGGTCAGTCTTAAAAGGTATAGTTTGATAAGTATTATCATTAGTTTGCCAATTACCTATATTGGCGGACTGATTTCTATGATGTTAGTCCTAAATATTGGTTTGGAGGCTGCAATTGTACAGGCGGTACTTCCATTTATCCCTGGAGATGTAGTAAAATGTATTTTAGGGGCGTTCATTGGCGTCAGAGTAAATAAAGCTCTGGGGAGTGAATAATTTCGGTATGAAGAATTACTATGAGCTGCTTGTTCAGCAGTGCGGTGTTAAGGCGGATAAATTAATGCTGGACTGCGATGGTGAGAGTTTTACCTACGGTTCCCTGTTGGAGCTGGTGGACAGACTGGCTATCAGTGCGTCTGAAAAGGGAATCACATCCTACAAACCTATATTGATAATAGCTGAAGGTCCTGTCTATCAAGTCGGGGCTTTTTTGGCGTTGGAGAAGCTGGGGGCTGTCCCCATTTTAATGCATCAGGATTGTTCCTCTGATGTGGTGGAAACCATTATGCAGGAGAACAATATTTATGGAATGTGGCAGGTGGGTGCCATGCAGAATAACTTTCTGCGTTTGGATGAAGCAGTGGCGGATCATTACCCGTGGGAGGTAATGGGGGCTCTTACTTCTGGCAGTACCGGTGTGCCAAAGGTTTTATATCGTAGCTTTGAAAGCTGGGCGGATTTCTTTCAGGAGCAGAACAGAGTGTTTTGTGTGGATGCAGACACTGTTATGTTCCTCCATGGAAGCATGAGTTTTACTGGAAATCTTAATATGTTTATGTCAGTGCTGGCCGCGGGAGGTTCTGTGATTACCTGCCGACGTATAAGCGGCAATTACTGGAATATGCTGATTATGCGCAATTTTGCCACCCATATTTATATGGTGCCCGCCAAGCTACAGATTTTGGGCCGTGCTGCCATGGCAGAGAATCCTTATGTTCGACAGATTATTGCCGGTTCACAGCTCATTAGTCTAAAGGGACAGCAGTTCCTTCGTAAAACCTTTACCAGAGCGGATATAATCCTGTATTATGGGACTTCAGAGCTTAATTATATTTCCTACAAGCACTTAAAGCTGGATGATACGGATTCCAGAAATCTTGGCAAACCCTTCGACGGCGTAAAGGTGAAGTCTGTGGATGGTGATTTATATGTGGACACCAAATATCATGTGAGCGGCGTGAAGATTCCATATTGTTGTGGTGACACGGGTTACATTAATGATGATGGGGAAATCATCTTTAATGGCCGCAAGACGGACTGGATAAATAAGGGTGGCTATAAAATCAGTTGCCTGAAGCTGGAACAGCAAATACGCAATATGGACTGCGTCAAGGACGTGGCGGTGATGCCCTTTGATGATGCAACCAGAGGCCAGGACATAGCGGCCTTTGTGGTGACGGACGGCCATACGGATTCCAAAAAATTCCGTCATGACGTGGGAGAATATGTGGATGAACGGGAGCGTCCAAAGAAGCTGATATTTTTAGAGATGCTGCCGTTAAATGATAGAGGCAAGGTAAACAAGGAAGCCTTGAGGGAGTTACTATGAATAGAGAATTAGCTGTAATTGCAGGTCGTCTTAGAGGCGGCGATTATGATGGTGTGATGATTATCAAGAATTTGTGGCAGAAGGAAAGCGAGGATTCCTACAAGGGGGATACCTACGAGCCGGAAATGCTGAAATCTACCAAGAGAATGCTTCTCTGTCAGGCCCGTTCCGGCTTGGAAAGCCTGACTACCACTATGCTGCTGACACCAAAGGAGGCTGCTGCCAAGGCAGAGCTTATTGCCCCTGAACTCACCGGTGACAATGCAGTGGATACCGAGGGCTGCTGGCATGTATTCACCCGTCAGGAGACCTTGGATTTTGTAATTGCTGTTGGTGATACCAACCAGATTCATCGTACGGAGATTCCTGTGGTGCCTGGTATATTTATCATGGAAAGAATTTTGGAGACCCTGCCAAAGAATGTGGTAAAGTTTGAGGTTTCCTACAGAAACGCTGTTTTTGCCGGAGAGCCTTTGTGGTTGGATATAGAAGGCAATAAAGTGGTTTTAAGGGGTAACGGCAAGGAATATATTAACGGTACCTTCGAAGTGGAGTAAGGTTGACTGAGGGTCATCTCGTGGAACGGGTTTATGTTTTGTGGGGCCTTAGGACTCCCATAGTGACGAAGAATAACAAATTTAAGTATATCCCTGCGGAAAAGCTGGGGGCTTTTGTGGTGCAGGGAATTATGAACAAAATAGGAAGGGGCTTGCTGCCAGATGGGGTCATTGCGGGAAATGCCGTAGGAACCGGTGGCAATATAGCCCGTTTAATGTGTCTTACGGCAGGCCTTCCGGAGGAAGTGCCTGCTTTTACTGTTGATATGCAGTGTGCCTCAGGAGCGGCGGCCATAGCCATGGGGTATGCCCAGATTGCCAGTGGAAATGGTGATATGTACATCTGTGGTGGCATGGAAAGCTCATCCCTGCAGCCTATGCGGATTTATAACGAAAATGATGAACGCTTTGCCAAGGTTTCCGGTGGTGATGGCAGATACACGACGGCCCAGTTTTCTCCTGGGGAGCTGGCGGAAAATGCCATGCTTTTAGGGGCAGATAAGACTATGGCTACTGAAAAGGTTACCAAGGAGGAGCTGGATTTTTGGACCTTGCGCTCTCATAGATTGGCGGCGGAATGTGCCAATAAGGGGCTTTTAAAGGATCAGATTATTCCCGTGGAGGGCATATCAAAGGATGACGGTATTCGCTATAAGATGAGTCAGCGCCTTTTGGACAGATTGCCAAAGCTCTTGGGAGGGGATTCCTTGTTGACGGCGGGAAATTCCTGCCTCATTAATGATGGAGCGGCCTTTGTGGTGCTGGTTTCTGAAAGCTGGCTAAAGGAGCATCCTGAATTTACCCCTAAGGCAGAGATTTTAGGAACCTGTACAGCTGGGGGAAGCCCGGTGGAAAGCCCCCGTGGAGCAATGCTGACAGCGGATAAGCTGCTGGCCCGTCAGGGGTTGTTATACGAGGATATGGATGCCATCGAGTTTAATGAGGCCTTTGCAGTTATCGATGTGCTGTTTCAAAGGCAGCACCCTGATCTCATAGACCGTTATAATATGCTTGGAGGGGCCCTGGCCTATGGCCATCCCTACGGAGCCTCCGGGGGGATTATAATGATCCATCTTCTGAAGGCTCTGGAAATTGTGGGGGGCGACCTGGGACTAATGTCTGTTGCCGGAGCAGGCGGCATGGGGCAAAGCATTTTGGTACGACGCCTGTAACTCCAAAAAAGGACAAAGGAGAAAATAAAAAAGGCCAAGCCCTCTCGTAGCAAAGGGTTTGACCTTTTTGATTGTATACTTTAATTACTTAATGAAAGCATATACACCAGCTAAAGTGATAGCCTTGAGAATGCCGTCAGCAATCATTGCCATATCCATGTTGTTTTCGCCTCCTGAATAGTCGAAATCACAGTAATACCAAGGGTTTACTGTGTTCTCATTTCTCACAGTGCTTATTATACTGCGTGATATAAAAACACGAAAGGGACTATGGTCCTATAATGAGCTATGCCTCTATAGAACTTTAATATACGTTTTCTAACAATTTTGTTATATCGAAGATGAGCAAAATTTCACAGTGTATTTTCACTATTATTTCATGCTTATTCTTTACACTCAATGATGTTTCATTGGTTTAATAGAATTCTAATGGAAATAAGGATTTTTTTATCTTTTTCAAAAGGAAAAACTGAAAATTTGGCGTATAATGTCCATGATGGAGGTTGAAACTATGAGCAAGACGGTTCAGCTTAAAAACGGTAAATCTGTTCCCCCATTGGGAATTGGCACCTGGATGATTGGGGAGGAACCCACCAGGGAAACGCAGGAGATAGAGGCTATACTCACTGGCATAAGGGCTGGTATGACCTTAATAGATACGGCTGAAATGTATGGTGAGGGCCGATCAGAAATATTGGTGGGGAAAGCTCTCAAGCAATATTTTATGGAAGGCAGTCGGGATGATGTCTTTGTGGTTTCCAAGGTGCTGCCCTGGAATGCGGGAAAGGGTAATATGCGCAAATCCTGTGTAAATAGCTTTGAACGCTTGGGATTGAAATACCTTGATATGTATCTTTATCATTGGATTGGCAATGTTCCCTTGAAAGAAGTTGTGGAAGGCTTGAATGCATTGCAGGATGAGGGCCTTATCCGCAGCTGGGGCGTTTCCAATTTTGATACCAAGGATATGGAGAAGCTGTTAAAAATTCCAGGGGGAGACAAGTGTCAGGTTAATCAGGTGCTTTATCATCTTGGCTCCAGAGGCATAGAATATGACCTTATTGACTATATGAATGACCATGATATTGCCTTGATGTCTTATTGCCCATTGGCTCAGGGAGGCAGGCTCAGCAGAGGCTTGAGGGAAAATCCTGTGGTTATGGATATTGCAAAGGCCCATGGTGTTACACCGACTCAGGTGCTTTTAGCCTGGAATATCCGTAATGGACACACTATAGCCATACCAAAGAGTTCATCGGCAGTGCATATAAAGGAAAATGCAGACTCTGTTAATTTGGAGCTTACTTTGGCTGATATACAGGCCCTGGATGGGGAGTTTGCGCCACCATCCTGTAAGATGCCTTTGGATACGGAGTAAGCAGTAATTTTTTAATATATTTGTGGATTTAAATCTTTAAGTGATTTGATTTTTGAAAGGATGAGCACTATGAAATTAAAGAAAAAATTATTGGCAGCAGGGCTGGCTTGTGCATTAGCAGTTGGTACTCCTGGTTTTATGGATTCTCAGGCATTTGCTGAAGACATTCAGCCTGCTCTTGTTAATGAAATGGACGCCAAGGCACAGCTGGTTAATTCCATGAACAGCCTTACTAATATGGAAAATGGAACCTTATCCTTTAAGGTGGATTTGGCAAGCCCATTCTTTGGCGGGACTGTAAATGGCGTATTTGATTTCGTGTCCAAGCCAGTAGTGGTATGTCAGGGAAACAGCGAAGTGGTAATGACTTTGGGTGGTATTCAAAATGGCAATACCAGGTATAATTTCTATAGCCGTGAAACTGAAAAAGATGTGGAATTCTATTCCCAAAACAAGAATGGCAGCTGGGACAAGTATGTTTACAGCAAAGCAAACAGCAAGGCCATTGATGAGGAAATCGAAAAGAGCCTTGGCACAGATTTGCCGAATGTTGTAAAGAGCGTAACCTTGGGTCAGCGTCAGGGACCAGATCAGAATTATATTGTTACTTTGGATGGTCAGAAGGTGAAGGATTACTTCTTGAAGCTGGCCAATCTGGGAAATGTGAAAAAGGGCAGCACTGAGGAAGGTAACAAGCTGCTGGAGGATGTGCTGAACAATATGGGGGATGTGCAGTGTACCATTACCATTGATGAGGTTCAGCATCAGTTCCGCAACCTTTATGCAGATCTTACCCCTCAGATCAGATCCGCAGCCAAGGCTGTGTTGAGCAATATGAAGGAAGACAGCGGTATGGATGGTATCATTAATGCCAGCACCGTGGAGCTGAATTTCTCTGCAACTAATTACGGCACAATCTCTAATATTGTGATTCCGGAGGATGTGCTGAATAACGCGGTTTTGAAGGAAATTCCAAAGGTTCCTGAAAAGACGAAGTAAGAACATATCATAAAGAGAAGGAGGGAAGCCTGGAGCCTCCCTCCTGTTGTATTTTAATGGAAAAATAAAACTGTAAACTTTTCTTTATTATGACATAGAAATATGTTAAACTGTATCTGTGTTAGATTTTTTGTAGACTCTGACGAAACTTGTGTAAACTTAAAATTTATAAATATTAGGAGTGAAGAAGTTATGATGTCATTAAATTTTCAGGCTGAGAAGCACGCAAAAATGCTGGAGGCCCGTACCAAGCGCTGTACCGTACGTCTGGGGGATGTGAGCAAGCAGTTCCCGGAAAATTCCATCGTCTGGATTACCACAGGCAAGAAGTTCACTCCTAAAAAGAAGCTGTATACTGCATTTTTGGACAAGGTGCGGGTAAAGACCATGGCAAACCTCACCTCTGAGGACCTGGGAGTGCAAAATCCGGAAATCAATTCCCGTGAGGAGCTTATTGCAGATTTCGAGCAGATTTACAAAAAGCGCATTACCATGGAGGATACCGTTACGGTTATTTATTTCACTGAGGTATTGGATTAAAAAAGTAGATATAGTTAAAAAATGAGCCCGGCTGGTTTTGTACCAACCGGGCTTTGCTTTTGCTAAGATTTGGATTTTACTTTATTTTAGGTACTTCTCAACATCTGCAGCTTTCAAGTAATCGCGGTTTACAAACTTGGAGATATCATATTCTTCCTTTAATTTGCCAATGCTTACGAGGAATTTGATGGTGTCGTTTAACCCTGCAATATCCTTGTCATCAATGAGAACCGTATAGTTAAACTTTTTAATAACCTTTTTAACCTGCTCAGGTGACAGGGATAAATATTTGGCTATTTTATTGAGGGTATCATCATCCAGATTATCCAGTTCCTTTACGCCACGGGCGTAGTTCTTGATAATGATGGATACAACATCAGGGTGGGCCTGGGCATATTCAGTTCTGGCTACCATGCCGTTTACCCCAAGTAAACCAACCTTGGTGCCGTCACTTATTATATGACCGCTGCCATTTTCCTCAAGGCGGGTTACATTTGGCTCCCAAATGGCCACTGCATCCACATCACCATTGACCAGAATGCTTTCCGCATCCCCGGTGGCAATGCTTACCAGTTTAACATCATTAATGGATAAATCCCCGGTCTGCAGGAATTTCTGGGTAAGATTATGGGCTGTGGAGCCCACAACAGTGGCAATGGTTTTGCCTTTAAAATCAGCTGCACTGGAAAGGCTGTTTTTTCTGCCCACCAAAATGGCATAGGAGGCAGCACCCTCACAGGTAATGGCAACCAACTCATTTTTCTGCCCCGCAGCAATGCCTGATACAATAGGCACATCACCAATAACACCAATATCGGAGCTGCCGTTGGACAAGGATTTGTTCATTGGCGGACCAGATTCAAAATTATTCCAGTTTACGGTGATACCCTTGGATTTTAAATCATTTTCTATCCAGCCCTTTTCCTTGGCTACAAACAGAGGAATAAAGGCGGCAGATGGTTGAATGGCAATATTTACAGTCTTTCCCTGTTTATTATTAACAGGCTGATCAGAGCCACAGCCTCCCAAGAGACCGATTAATAAGGTCAGTGAGGCCACCAAAGACATGGATATCAGTATATTAAAATACTTTTTAAATCTATATGCCATATACATCGCTTCCTTTTTACTTAAATACACTGCCTCATCCTCAATTATAATCTTACTACCATGGTTATAGTCAAGCATGATTTAATATTATTATTTAAAATGTCGGAATGCAGTTGACTTTTCCCATATTATTGGTATAATATAAAACACTAGTTCATATATCAGAAATCTCTTAAACCTGAGATTTCCCTTTACAGGGGGATGTAAAGGTTTCGACGGGGGTGGCTGGAGTATGGATAGCGAGCCGGGGGGTCACCTAGCCCCGTTAGTAAGGTGAAAACGCTTTAAATATAAAAGCAAACGAAAACTACGCTTTAGCAGCTTAATGCTAACCTCTGTCTGCTTATCTCCCGCGTGAGCGGATAAGAGGCCAATAGCGGGATACCCAAAGGGCTGACTCCTGGAGGCCTGAGGGGAAATTTCTCCAGGATCGGAGGGACGGCGGTTGTCTGTGTCTGCCCATCTCTTAAACTTAAACATTGACTGCGCTCGGAGAAGTCTATATGACAACGCTTTCGGACAGGAGTTCGATTCTCCTCATCTCCACCATCAATTAGGGCGAAAATGTAAACTTCGCCTGTAATAAAGAAGGCCAGGACCATTTCTAGAGTGGTTCTGGCCTTTTCTTGTAGATTATTGGTTATTTCTAATGCATTATGCTATACTAACTATAAGAACAAAGGTTCACATCAACAAACATTTAAAAACAGTATGATTAAAGTTTGCAGTGGTTCTTGGTAAAAATATTGGGGTGTGATACAAATGAGTGTGGGTATTAAACAAATAGGAGATATGAAAATCAAAGTCGTCTCCGAAGATGATTCAATCTCTTACAAAGATATAATTAGCGATCAGGATGCGGAAATGGACAGACGGGCGATTGCGGCTGTCCGTTCAGCTATAGAGAAAGCGAAGGTCTGCAACAAGCCTATCGCAAAATTTGATGTTGAGACAAAGAGAGCTTATCTTGAATATCCTGACGGGAGCAGAGAGTATGCAAATTAAGAAGCCTATGATTTTTAATGACTTATGGAGTGAAAAAGATATACTGGAGCTTATGTGATGGTGCATTATTAAATATTAACCAGTTAGTTTTGGCTAACTGGTTATTTTATAACGTAGGAGCGGTTACTTATATGGATGCGAGAACAAATTTGATTATTGCTAATGGAAAAACAATAACCCCTAATGTCAGTGAATGTGTATTTGACAATGTTTCTAACAAATGGGTTATCAAATTTGATAATGGAAAGGTATATAAATATAACCGTCAAAATGTTATATATTTGGATAAACCAGCATTTATAAATCCACAAAACTGTCAGATATGGCATAGGAAACAACTGTTATACAATGTTGTAGCTATATATGATTTTAAAGGGGAAAATATTGAATATTGGCATATCGTTTTTGCAAACGGTTCGGCACAAGATTATAAATTTGAAGAGTTAAAAGTAAAGAAATCTGTATTAGAAAATGGTGATGCAAAACAAATTTTTGATTATTTCCGGGAAGTAGCTGACTTTATAAGTGTTCGTACAGATGATGATACTGCGATATTGTCACAGCAATATAAAAAAATCAACTATTTGAGTGAAGATACTGCGAGTGCTTTATATTTAAAACCAGATACATATTGTGCTCATACGGACTGTTATTTTTCAGCACCAATTTTCCCTTTTGGTTGTAATGACAGCCAATTTAATGCTGTAACAAATGCGTTAGCTAATCGCATTAGTGTAATTGAAGGTCCACCCGGAACTGGGAAAACACAGACAATTTTAAATATCATTGCCAATCTTGTAATACAGGGGAAAACCATTCAGGTTGTCAGCAACAATAACTCTGCAATTGATAATGTGTTTGATAAATTAGCCTCTCCACAGTATCAGATGGATTTTATAGTAGCGAAATTAGGAAATAATAATAGAAAAGAGTCATTCATAAAATCCCAAAATGGAAAATATCCTGATTTTGCTAATTGGTTAAATAATACGTACGAGCTTAAATCAGGCGACATTAATAAAATAGTTAGAGAAAAGTCTATACAATTGCAAAAGGTTTTTAAGGATCAAAAACATCTAGCTGATTTGCAGCAGGAAAAATACGATGTCGAGCTTGAGTATAACCATATTTCTTCCCTTGTTGTTAATAATACTTTAGTGCTTTCGAAGCGAAAACTTTCTTCTGGCAAATTAATGGATTTTTGGCAGGAATATCAGGATATATTAAATGGTACTAAAAAGGCAAGTTTGCTATACAGATTGTATCGTTGTATTACACATGGAATCAGTGTTGGAAAATTAATGAACGAAGATTCTGTTGAAGTCATTAATAGATTGCAGTGCTCTTTTTATGAAGCCCGTTTGAATGAGATAGAACACGAAATATCTGAAACCCAGTCCAGGTTAGATAATATTGATTCTGTTTCTTTGATAAAGGAATTCACAGAGATATCACTTTGTTGTTTTAAAGAAGCACTTGTAAAACGATATGTTAACACGAGTGATAGACCTGTTTTTACCAAGGAGGATTTTTGGAAAAATCCAAATACATTTTTAGATGAATATCCTGTTGTTTTAAGCACAACTTATACATCACGAAGTAGCTTGTGTGCTGGAATTCAGTATGATTATGTAATAATTGATGAAGCATCTCAGTCAGATGTTGCTACTGGAATGTTGGCATTGTCTTGCGCATCCAATGCTGTAGTTGTTGGGGATATAAAACAGCTGCCAAATGTTGTAACTGGTAAACAACAACAATGCCTTTATGAAATGTTTAGTAAATATAATATTGATGAAGGATACAACTTTGCAAAGCACAGTTTTCTTTCTTCTGTACATCATATTTTTGGGAAAAAGATTCCCAAGGTTACGTTGTGTGAGCATTACAGATGCCATCCACAAATTATAGGATTCTGTAACAAGAAATTTTATAATGATGAACTGATTATTATGACAAAAGGGGATACAGAGGGTAGTGCATTACAGCTTGTAACAACAGTTCCTGGCAGTCATGAACGTGATCATATGAATCAGCGCCAGATTGATGTTATTTGCAGAGATATTATACCCCAATTAGATTGCTCAAATGATGAGGTTGGGATTATTACTCCATATCGGAATCAGGTAGAGCAATTAAGTAAAGAACTATATAACACTGGCATTGATATTGCTACCGTACATAAATTTCAGGGACGGGAAAAGGAGGTCATTATTCTTTCAACAGTAGACGATACAGTTACCAGCTTTTCTGATGATCCTAATCTATTGAATGTCGCTATATCAAGAGCTAAAAAAAGACTCATCCTTGTTACGTCTAATAAAGAACAGCCTTTGGGTAGTAATATTGGTGACTTGATAGGTTACATTAGATACAATAATTGTGATATACAGCATAGTGAAATTAGTTCGGTTTTCGACTATCTTTACCGGCAATACAATGATAAAAGATTAGAGTATTTAAAGGGGCATAAGAGAATTTCTGAGTATGATTCTGAAAATCTTATGTTTGCTCTTATTCAGGAAGTATTGTCAGCACGAGATTATAACTTGCTGGGCGTATTATGCCACCATCCATTACAGTTGCTGTTTGTAGATAAATCAAAGATGACGGTTGAGGAACAGCGTTTTGTTAATACAGGTTTATCGCATATTGATTTCTTGATTTTCAACAAGGTAACGAAGATGCCTATATTGGCTATAGAGGTTGATGGATTTTATTATCATAGGGATGGAACACGTCAGGCAGAAAGAGATACTCTTAAAGATCATATCTTGGAAGTTTATGGTTTACCATTATTACGGTTTAAAACCAATGGTAGTGGAGAAAGGGAAATGCTTTCCCAAAAGTTAGATGAACTATATAGAATGGGAAAAAGATGATATACCCAAATACTGAAAAGTTCTTGGATGATTTAAAAACGAGGGAGGTAATCTCCACCATCAATTAGTGCGAAAATGGAAACTTCGCCTGTAATAAGCTTACTGGACACCTGACGGTGTCCACACGCCCTTACACGAAATCTAAAGCTCATCTGCATCCTTCGGGATTTGATTCACTAAGATTTCATAGTAAAGAAGGCCAGGACCATTTCTAGAGTGGTTCTGGTTTTTTGTTTGTCTGTTATTGGCACAGTCTTTTGTGTGCTAAAGGGGATTTTGTTGAATTTTTGCATTCTATGAATGGGGATTAACGCAGGAAAACGATTTACCTGAATGGGGATTCGCGCTATAATCTTTTCAAAGAGGTGAAATAACATGAAAGAAAATGTCTTTCAAAGAAAAATATATAATGAAATGCTCGAGTGGAAAAGAAAACGCAGTGATAAATATGCTCTTTTGATAAAAGGTGCTAGACGAGTCGGGAAGTCTACCATTGCAAAAGAATTTGCCAGAAATGAATTTAAGTCATATATTCTGATTGATTTTGCGAATACCCGCAAAGAAATCGTTGGTTTGTTTGACGATATGTACAATTTGGACTTTTTCTTTCTGCAATTACAGCAATTAACGGGAATTAGGTTATATGAGAAGGAGTCTGTAATAATATTTGATGAAGTTCAGCTGCAACCAAAAGCCAGACAGGCTATAAAATATCTTGTGGCAGATGGCAGGTACAAATATATTGAAACGGGTTCACTTTTATCTATAAAGAGAAATACAAAGGATATTCTTATTCCAAGCGAAGAACATAAGTTATCAATGTATCCTATGGACTTTGAGGAGTTTTTGTGGGCAATTGGAGATACAGTGACTGCTGATACAATTAGAACTTTGATCAAAAATAGAAAAGCTGCCGGTAATGCAATGCACAGGGATTTGATGAGGATATTCAGACTATACATGTTGGTTGGTGGTATGCCACAGGCAGTAGAAACCTATATAGAACAGAACAACCTTCAAATAGTCGATGAAGTAAAAAGAGAAATTATCGATTTGTACGAGGAGGATTTTGTAAAGGTAGATGGAACGGGATTGGCAGGAGATATTTATGATGCTATTCCAGCCAACTTGACCAGTAATGCCTCAAGATATATTTTATCCAATGCCAGGGAAGGAACAAGGAGAGAACAGCTTCGTAGTTTATTGCCAGATATGCTTAGTTCATACACGATAAGTGTTGCTTACCACGCAAACAACCCGATTGTAGGAATGTCATTGGAAAAAGATGCTGGAAGATATAAGCTATATACTTCTGATGTTGGGCTTCTTGTGACCTTGGCATTTAAAGATAAAGCATATACTGACAATGTTATTTATAATAAACTACTATCGAATAAGCTGGAAGCTAATTTGGGTTATATGTATGAAAATGTTGTTGCGCAAATGCTAATAGCCAGGGGGGATAACTTGTTTTATTACACTATGGGAAGTGAGACATCAAATCATCTGTATGAGATTGATTTTTTGATTTCAGCAGGCGACAAGATATGTCCTATCGAAGTTAAGTCCGGCAATTATAGAAACCATAAGTCGTTGGATGTGTTTTGTGATAAATTTAGTGCACGTATAAAAGATAAATATGTTTTTCATACTAAGGACTATAAGAGGGAGAATGGTATAAATTACATTCCTGTGTATATGGTGCCATTTCTGTAACTAGAAAATGAGTCTAATCTCCACCATCAATTAAGGCGAAAATGGAAATTTCGCCTGTAATAAAGAAGGCCAGGACCATTTCTAGAGTGGTTCTGGCCTTTTCTTGTGCGTTTTTTCTGAGTGGAAGAATGAGGGGGATTTTTCCATTTCTTGATGTAGATATGTGGGCCCAGTGAGTCTTAATCGCTTTGAACTACTAATCATAAGGTTTTGTGCAGTTCTCGATGAAGTTCTCGAAAAAAATAATCAGTGAGTCAATGGGGCAATAATTGTAATGGTTAAATAAATATTGTAAGATGGTCATGGGTAAATATTTTTATGTGACTTTATTTATGGGAGGAATAGTATGTTTTGCACTAATTGTGGACAAAAATTGCCGGATGGGTCTAGATTTTGTACTAGTTGTGGCACACAACTTGGTTCAACAACATCAAATACTGGGCAGGTAGCAAATGACACTATGTATAATGGTTCTTTTACCGTAAAGCAAGAGGAAGGAACAAATAGATGTTGTGTATCTGAGTTAGGCGCAGTAAAGGTATATGAATACAAAAAAGATTTATCAACAAATCCACTTTCAGCTATGTTTGCGTATTATGCATCTGAAATGAATATACGCAAACGTCAAGTCTGGATTGAATTAAAAGATGATTCATATAGACTGCAAGCTGGTGCTATGCAGATGATGATAGGTAATATTTCTGTTAAATCAGATGTAAAGAGTGCAGGAGATTTTTTGGGGAAAATGGTTAAGAGTGTCGTAAATAACGAGTCAGCTGTGAAACCACTGTATTCGGGTAGCGGTACATTAATTCTTGAACCAACGTATAAGCATATTTTTTTAGTTAATCCTAAAGACTGGGATGGCGGAATAGTTGTGGAAGATGGTATGTATCTTGCAAGTTCTGGTGATATTAATATTGATATGCAGTCTAGAGCCAATTTTTCTTCGGCAATTCTAGGCGGAGAGGGATTATTTAATACTAAATTAGTTGGTGATGGAGTTGCCGTATTGGAATCTTCCGTACCATATGATGAATTGATGGAAATTACGCTTGAGAATAGTACAGCAAGAATTGATGGTCCATATGCTGTTGCTTGGTCTGGCAATTTGGACTTTACTGTAGAAAAAGTCAATAAGTCGTTTATTAGCAGTATGGCAACTGGCGAAGGGGTAGTTAATGTATATCGAGGTACAGGTAAAATCCTTGTGGCACCTATTGATGATTTAGGTGAACAAAAAGCCATAGATAATACATCATCTTCAAATGCAAATCCAAATTCACAAGCAGCTTCAAAAGCAGGATCTGCATTGAAATTGATTAATAATTTTCTGGATGACTAAATTTCTCCTGTTTGGTGACTCTATGGGTAGAAGTGAGGTTTGCTTCTTCCGAGGAAGGGTTGCAAAGCTAAACACCTAAGCTAGCGAGTGTCAGAAAAGTGTGATAAGATAAGAGCAAATATTGAGGATAGGCACATTCCGACACTGGCAAATATTTGGAGATGATGTTGTTTACTATGGAGTACCAAGGGTGATGTATGATTCATCTCCACCAGATATTCGGTCGAAGTCGAAAACTTTGGCCATATTATAAGGGCCCTAACCATCTTATTTTTGGGATGGCTAGGGCCTTTTCGGATGTTTTATTATGTGCTTCCTAATGCTTATAATTTGACCTTATGTAACTCTTAAGTTGCTCATAGAAGTTTTCTCTGGTTCCAGACATTATGATCACTACAATATCACCGGACTCATTTACTTCTATGGTATATGCTATTTCATAATTTGTACGTGCGTAATATACATCATAGCAATAAATACCTGCTAAATCTCCGCTTTTGGCTTCACCAATCGTAGGATCATCAGCTATTAATTTGATAGTTGATTTAAAAATTTTCTTTAGTTTTTTATCCTTAATCTTTTTAAAAAACTTTGCTGCAGGAGGTAGGAATCTGATTTCAGCCATATCTTACTCCTTGAAAACATCATCCATTGTTGCGTATTCTGCTTTACCATCTGCAACCTTTTTAGCCTCAGCTATCATATTTTTTACGGCGTATTTAACATCCGCCTGTTTTGCCTTAAATGCTTCCAGTAATTCGTTTCCGGATAATCCTGCCTCTATTAACTCAGCCAAAATTTGCTCAGAAAATTCACTATCTGAAAGTATTTGTACAGGCTTTATTACCAGCTCATTTCCTCTCAAAATACATTCTGCTTCGCTCTCAAAACCAAGCATTTTAAAGTATTTTTGGGGAATTGTAATCTGTCGTTTAGAGGATATACTTACTATCTTTCTGTCATAAGGTATAGTTGACATGATTTCATCTCCTTACAAAATTCTTTGATTTCTTGGTTTTCTTTGTTTCAATTTTATCATATATGCATCATGGTGTAAATATTATATCCTAAGTTATATAAAGATATATTTTTAGGAATAATTGAACAATGGCGGTATAATATAACTATATTTATACGACTGTCGATATGATTGTCGAAGGACAGGAATGTATTATTATGGAAAGAGTGGCGCGAAGAAAGAAGTGTATATATGAAAATTAAGGTGTTAATGGACAATCTGCCAGCGGTAAATTATTTAAATGAGTGGGGCCTTTCAATTTATATTGAATATGAAGATAAGAAAATTTTGTTGGATACCGGAGCCTCGGAGGGATTTTCCAATAATGCAAAGGTGGCAGGAGTGGACCTATCCAAGGTGGATGTTGCAGTATTATCCCATGCCCATTATGACCATTCAGATGGCATGGGGGCATTTTTCGAGGAAAACCAAAAGGCATCCATGCTGCTAAGGAGCTCCTGCAAGGAAAATTGTTACTCCCAAAAGGAAGAGGGAATGGAATATATCGGTATCCACAAGGGATGGCTGGAAAAGTTCAAATCCAGAATAAAATATGTTGATGGCATCTATGAAATCTGTAAGGGGGTAACTTTGGTGCCGCACTTATTTGATATGACAGAGCCTGGTAAAAAGGCGAAAATGTTTACCATGGAAAATGATTTGTTTTTTCCTGAGCTATTTGCTCATGAACAAAGTCTGGTTTTTGAAACTGAAAAAGGTCTTGTCATATTTAACAGCTGCTCCCATGGCGGTGCCGATAATATAATCAGGGAAGTTCAAAAGCAGTATAATGATGTTCCAATATATGCTATAATCGGCGGCTTCCATTTATACAAAACATCTCCTGAGGAGGTGGAGGCCTTCGCAAAACGCGTTGAAGCTACAGGAATTCAGAGGGTTATAACGGGGCATTGCACCGGGGATGAAGCCTATCCTATTTTACAGAAGGTTTTGGGAGATAAGGTGTCACAGATGTATTCCGGAGCGGAGTATAGTATATAATTCATCTATATGACATCTTTGTATAATAATGATATATTGCGGTATAATACTGATGTATTGCGGAACATTTTTGCCGTAATGGATCATAGTGTTTATTTTAAGGAGTGTTACTAATGAGCAAATACACAGAAGCAGCCCAGGTTCTGCGGGATGATACCACCCTGCATTATAATTGTGCCCAGTCCGTATTGATTCCTTTTGCAGAGGAAATGGGACTTACCAAGGAGCAGGCTTTCAATCTTGGATTTAATTTTGGGGGCGGCATGAAGCGGGCTTCTGTATGCGGTGCAGTAACTGCCGGACTTATGGTGCTGGGAATGCATGGGGTAAATGATGTGAAAATTCTCAATGAATATCATAATGCCATCAAGGCCAAGCATGATGATGTGCTGGACTGCGGAGATCTCCTGCGAATTAGCAAGGAAAAGGGAATCGAGAAGAAGGCCCATTGTGATGCTCTTATTAAGGAAGTAATTGAGCTGGTTGAAAAATACATTTAATCCGGAGGGATTTCTTTATGAAAGCAGATTGTGCCAATTGTCCTTCCCATGCCTGCTATACAAAGGGGGTAAACTGCACTGGTTACACTGATCAGGAGATTTTATCCGCTTACAGTGATGAGGAAAAGAAAATAATGCAGGCGGCGGCCTATGTGGAGGGCACCTTCTACAGTAATATTACCCGCTTGCAGGAAACAGCGGAATTTGCTAAGGCCATGGGATATAAGAAGCTGGGGATGGCTTTTTGTATTGGCTTAAATTCTGAGGCCAGATACATTGCCAAGTTCTTTAAAAATGAAGGCTTTGAGTTTTACAGTGTTTGCTGTAAAAATTGCAGCTTTAACAAGAAAAATCTTGGATTAAAGCAGGTTAAGCCGGAGCTGGACCATGAGGCCATGTGCAATCCGAAATTTCAGGCCAAGATATTGGCGGAAAAGGGTACAGAGCTGTTCATTTCCTGCGGTCTTTGTGTGGGCCATGACGCTATTTTCAATGGCTCCTGCCCGGGGCCTGTAACGGCGCTGGTGGTAAAGGATCGCCTTCTTTCCCATAATCCTTTGGGGGCCATATATTCCCGTTATTGGAAAAGGAAGCTGGGAATCATGGATGAAGGGGAAATTTAAGTTTCCGTTATTATTGCATAACTAATAACACTAATCCTATATCAGAAATATCTAAGAACTGGGATTTCCCTTTACAGGGGGAGTTAAACATTGACTGCGCTTGGAGAGGTCTATATGACAACGCTTTCGGACAGAAGTTCGATTCTCCTCATCTCCACCACATATTCGGTGGAAGTCGAAAACGTTGACCATAGCATAAGGGCCCTAACCATAATTGGTTAGGGCCTCAGACTGTAGACAAATAAACAAGCCTGCCCCCATTAATGGTATAATTAACATTAATGGGGGCATGTTTTATGTATAGAAAGAAAAACCGTGAATTACAGTCACAAATCCATTTCATATCAC
>Ga0129306_1001143_pt1 | contig 33077 bp, 27 predicted proteins | sample P827metagenome_FD_94438 | JGI IMG/M metagenome (GOLD analysis project Ga0129306, IMG submission 94438) | Capybara group fecal microbial communities from Wisconsin, USA - P827 metagenome | ecosystem: Host-associated > Mammals > Digestive system > Large intestine > Fecal | place: USA: Wisconsin...
TGGCTGTCTTCTCAAGAACGACATAATCGCGGGTAGTATTGGTTCGCTTTCCGTGACGGTAGAGATTGGCACAAACGACGGGCACCAGATTGTCGCTCCGCTTGCCAGCAAACTCATACCCCAGCAACGTGGCATCATCGTCAACCATCGTCTCGAAGCCCCAGTCGAACTCATGATTACCCAGGGCTACTGCGTCATAATCCATCTTATCGAAGGCCATATACATGGGCTTTCCCCGTCGGATGTTGGAGAGGACGGTACCCTGATAGATGTCGCCACCATCGAGCAGCAACAGGCGCTGACGGTCATAGTCAGCTCCACGTCCACGAATATCGTTGGCCTTATCAGCAATATAGGCCAAGCGATAGTGGTTTGTACCCGTCGAGGTGTTCACCAATGTTCCATGAACATCCGTCGTCTCCATCACGGACAACGTGTATTTCCCTGCTGGAGCCACAACGGAACGACTGGATGAGCAGCCTGCCATGATGAGTACTAACACCAAAAAGCAGACCAATTGTCTGAGAATGAATAGATTTTGACGCATAATGATTAGTTTTTTAGCCTACTGTTCCTTCTAACGATACAGAGAGTAGCTTCTGAGCCTCAACGGCAAACTCCATGGGGAGCTTCTGGATAACCTCCTTGGCATAGCCATTGACGATGAGGCCTACGGCTTGCTCAGTGGGGATGCCACGCTGATTGCAGTAGAAGAGCTGGTCTTCCGAGATTTTCGAGGTCGTAGCCTCGTGCTCAAAGATAGCGGTGTCGTTGTGCACATCCATATAAGGGAAGGTATGGGCACCACACTCAGAACCCAGCAAGAGCGAGTCGCAGCTGGAGTAGTTGCGGGCATTATCGGCATTCGAGGTGGCTCGCACCAGTCCGCGATACGAGTTCTGCGAATGACCAGCCGAGATACCCTTCGAGATGATGGTCGACTTGGTGTTCTTACCCATGTGAATCATCTTGGTACCCGTGTCGGCCTCCTGATAGTTGTTGGTGACAGCTACCGAATAGAACTCAGCCTGCGAATTATCACCTCGTAAAACGCATGAGGGATACTTCCACGTGATGGCAGAGCCCGTCTCCACCTGCGTCCACGAGAGTTTGCTACCCTCGCCTCGCAAATCGCCACGCTTGGTCACCAGATTGAGCACACCACCCTTGCCGTTTTCGTCGCCAGGATACCAGTTCTGGACGGTAGAATACTTCACCTCAGCACGATTCATGACGATAATCTCCACAATAGCAGCGTGCAACTGGTTCTCGTCGCGCATCGGAGCCGTACAGCCTTCAAGATACGAGACATAGGAATCGTCGTCGGCTATGATGAGCGTGCGCTCGAACTGACCCGTATTGCGGGCATTGATGCGGAAATAGCTGCTGAGCTCCATCGGACAGCGCACACCCTTGGGGATATACACGAACGAGCCATCGCTGAAGACGGCAGAGTTCAAGGCTGCAAAGAAATTGTCGCGATAAGGCACAACGGTTCCCAAATACTGGCGCACCAGGTCGCCATGCTCCTTGATAGCCTCACCGATAGAGCAGAAGATGACACCCTTCTCGCGAAGCTTCTCCTTGAAGGTGGTCTTGACGGAGACGCTGTCCATGATGGCATCGACGGCTGTATTGCCTGAAAGGGCCAAGCGCTCCTCGAGGGGGATGCCTAGCTTGTCGAAGGTTTTTTCAAGCTCGGGATCGATTTGGCCCGACGGAGAACCGTCGGGAACGGTGGCTTTCTTTGCTGTGGGGTCGGCATAATAGCTAATGGCCTGATAGTCAATCTCCGGCACATGCACATGACCCCATTTTGGTTCCTTCTGTTCCTGCCAATAGCGAAATGCTTTTAAGCGGAACTCGAGCATCCACTCGGGTTCCCCTTTCTTAGCGGAAATGAGCCGAACGATATCTTCGTTCAGCCCCTTGTCAATGATTTCCGTATGCACGTCAGTGGTGAAGCCGAACTCATATTTCTGTTCGGCCACCTGACGGACATAATCATTATTTACTTTTTGTGCGGAAGCAAATTCTTCACTCTTCACTTTTCACTTTTCACTTTAAAGTTTCTGTTCTACCTCAATCTCAGTGAAGGTTTCGATAATATCGCCAACCTGGATATCGTTGAAGTTGACAAGCGAGATACCGCACTCCAAGCCTGTAGCCACTTCCTTGGCATCGTCCTTGTAGCGCTTCAAGGCATCGATAGGAGCGGTGTGAACCACGATACCGTCGCGAACCACACGAGCCTTATCCTTGTTGTGTACCTTACCATCGGTAACCAGACCACCGGCAACAGTACCCACCTTCGATATCTTGAACACCTGCTTCACCTCAATCTCACCAGTAACGATTTCCTTCTTCACCTTGTCGAGCATACCCTCCATCGTTGACTTCACATCGTCGATGGCATCGTAGATAATCGAATAGGTGTTGATCTCGACACCCTCGCGATCAGCAGCACGACGGGCATCGGCAGAAGGACGAACCTGGAAACCGATGATGATGGCCTCAGAAGCCGAAGCCAGCATGACGTCGTTCTCTGAAATCTGACCAACGGCCTTCGAGATGACGTTGACCTGAACCTTCTCGGTAGAGAGTTTGATGAACGAATCACTCAGAGCCTCGATAGAGCCGTCGGTATCACCCTTGACGATGATGTTCAGCTCATGGAACTCACCCAGAGCAATACGATGAGAGAGCTCGTCGAGACCCAGCTTCGTGGTAGTGCGCAGGCTCTGCTCACGCTGCAACTGGATACGCTTGTTGGCAATCTCGCGGGCCTCCTGCTCCGACTCCATCACGTGGAAAGAGTCACCAGCGGTAGGAGCACCGTTCAGACCTAAGATGATAGCGGGCTCAGCAGGACCGGCCTTCTCGATACGCTGGTTGCGCTCGTTGAACATAGCCTTCACCTTACCCCAGGCAGTACCTGCGATTACAACATCGCCCACCTTCAGCGTACCATTCGATACGAGGACGGTAGACACATAGCCGCGACCCTTGTCGAGCGAGCTCTCGATGATAGAACCCGTAGCCTTACGGTTAGGATTAGCCTTCAGGTCGAGCATCTCAGCCTCGAGTAGTACTTTTTCGAGCAACTCATAAACGCCCTGTCCCTTCTTGGCAGAAATCTCCTGGCACTGGTACTTACCGCCCCAGTCTTCCACCAGCAGGTTCATATTGGCGAGGTCCTCACGAATCTTATCGGGATTAGCACCCGGCTTATCAATCTTGTTGATGGCGAACACCATCGGCACGTTGGCAGCCTGGGCATGAGCGATGGCCTCCTTGGTTGTAGGCATCACAGAGTCGTCGGCAGCAACGATGATGATGGCGATATCCGTCACCTGACCACCACGGGCACGCATAGCCGTAAAGGCCTCGTGACCAGGGGTGTCGAGGAAGGTAATGCTATGACCGTCCTTCAGCTTCACGTTGTAAGCACCGATGTGCTGCGTGATACCACCAGCCTCACCAGCAATCACGTTGGTGTTGCGGATGTGGTCGAGCAACGAGGTCTTACCATGATCGACGTGACCCATTACCGTTACGATAGGAGCGCGAGAGATCAGATCGTTCTCGTCGTCCTCCTCCTCAGTAATGGCGTTCTGAACCTCAGCAGAAACATACTCTGTAGTGAATCCGAACTCGTCGGCAACGATATTGATGGTCTCAGCATCCAGACGCTGGTTGATAGACACCATGATGCCAATGGACATACAGGTACCGATGACCTGGTTGACACCCACGTTCATCATCGTAGCCAACTCAGAAACGGTCACAAACTCGGTCAGCTTCAGCACCTTGCTCTCTGCTGCCTCTGCGGCCATCTCCTCGTTCATGCGCTCAGCAACGGCATCGCGCTTCTCCTTACGATACTTGGCACCCTTCTTGTTCTGGTTGGTCTTGGATGTCAGACGGGCCAGCGTCTCCTTTACCTGGCGTGCTACTGCCTCGTCGTCAACCTCCAACGGCTTCACAGGGCGGTTCTTCTTGTTCTTCTTACCACCCTGCTGTTGCTGGTTCTGCTGACCACCATTGTTGTTATTGTTCTTCTTATTATTCTTATTCTGCTGGTTAGCTTGCTTGGCAGCTGCCTCGATATCCACCTTGTCGGTACGGATACGCTCACGCTTCTTACGCTCTCCGGCAGCCTTCTCCTCACGCTCCTTACGGCGCTCCTCCTTCGACTTCTTCTTAGGACGGGTGCTCTGGTTCAATGAGTCGAGGTCAATCTTACCCAGCACGTTCATCTGAGGAACATTCTGCGCAATCTTCGCATCGCCAGGAGTCTTAGCCAGACTCGGCTTTTCAGGCTCTGGCTTCTCCTCTTCGACTTCCTCTTCCACCTCAGGCTCGGCAACTTCCTCAACCTCTTCCTGTACAGGTTCGGGCTGAACCTCCACTACTGGCTCGGGCTCCTGCTGCTCAACAACGGGTGTTGGCTCGGGCTCTGGAGCAGGCTCTACCTCCTTCTTGGGTTCTGGAGCTGGTGCTGGCTTGGCCTTGCCAATTTCGTCGAGATTGATTTTGCCCAGCGTCTTCAGTTGGGTGCGCTGCTCCATCATCTCTTCCGTCTTGGTCACGGCCTTTTCCACCTTCTCGACCTTCTTCTCCTTGTCCTTATCCTTAATCTTCTTGGTGAACAGCATTTCGGCCTGTGTCTTCACAGCCTTGTCACCCTTGAACTCACTGACCAGCGCCTGATATTGCTCATCGGAAATCTTGGTGTTAGGAGTCATCTCGTCCTTCACCTCACCAAGCTTCTTGTTTTTCAGGAAATCAACCGCAGTCTGAAGTCCTATGTTCAGTTCTGATAATACTTTATTTAATCTTACTCCCATATGCTTTTTTTACTCAAATTCTGCCTTCAATACTTCCAGTACATGGTCAACGGTCTCTTCCTCCAAGTCGGCCTTCTCAATGAGCATCTCACGAGGAGCATTGAGCACCTGCTTGGCTGTATCCAGACCAATAGCCTTGATAGAGTCGATAATCCACTGGTCAATCTCATCAGCGAACTCGTCGAGGTAGATATCCTCGTCGGCCTCGTTCTCGTTAACCACGCGGAACACATCGATAGTATATTCTGTCAGCATAGAAGCCAGCTTGATGTTCAAGCCACCCTTACCGATAGCCAGCGAAACCTCCTCGGGCTGCAGATAAACCTCAGCCTTGTGCTCCTCAGGCTTCAGCGTGATGCTGGTCACCTTAGCAGGCGACAGGGCACGCTGGATAAAGAGCTGGGTGTTGCTGGAGTAGTTGATGACGTCGATGTTCTCGTTGCACATCTCGCGAACGATACCATGAACGCGGCTACCCTTCACACCTACACAGGCTCCTACTGGGTCAATACGATCGTCGTAGCTCTCAACAGCCACCTTGGCACGCTCACCTGGCATACGGGCAATGCGACGGATAGTGATCAGACCATCGTTAATCTCAGGAACCTCGGCCTCCAACAGACGCTCCAGGAACTGGGGACTGGTACGGCTGAGAATGATACGGGGATTGTTGTTCTCGTTCTGCACCTCCTTGACGATAGCACGAACGGTCTCACCCTTATGGTAGTTGTCGGCAGGAATCTGCTCTGCCTTAGGCAGATGGAGCTCGTTGCCCTCATCGTCGATGAGCAGCACCTCGCGCTTCCACATCTGATAAACCTCAGCGCTGACAATCTGGCCAATCTTATCCTTATACTTGTTATACAGCGAGTCGTGCTCCAGCTCCAGAATCTTCGAAGCCAGCGTCTGGCGCAGGTTCAGAATGGCACGACGGCCAAACTTCTGGAACTCTACCTCCTCTGATACCTCCTCGCCAATCTCATAGTCGGGTTCAATCTTCTGGGCTTCCGTCAGACTGATCTCCTTGTTCTCATCCTGTACTTCGCCATCGGCTACTACGATACGGTTACGATGGATTTCGAAGTCACCCTTGTCCGGGTTTACAATCACATCGTAGTTCTCATCCGAACCAAACATCTTGGCAATCACGCTGCGGAAGCTCTCCTCCAGCACGCTCACCAAGGTAGTACGGTCAATGTTCTTTGTCTCTTTAAATTCCTGAAAGGTCTCAATCATTGAGGGGCCTTTCGAACTTTTTGTTGCCATAATCTTTTATTTTTATTTTTTTCGAATTTACTTGAATGTCAGCAGATACTTGCAGTATTTCACCTCGCTGATGGCAAACGTCTTGTCAACCTCTACCAGCACAGGACGCTTCTTGCCCTCTACGCGCTGCTTCTCCTTGACTGTAACCACAAACTGCGAACCATCTTCGCTGACCTCTTTCAGGATGCCCTGAACTTTCTGGCCATTCTGCTGCAATACCTCTACCTCCTTACCAATATGATTGCGATACTGCTGTATCACCTTAAATGGCTGGCCGATTCCTGCGGAACCTACCTCCAGCTCATAATCGCCAAGCTCCTCGCCCAACTTCTCCTGAAGGAAGCGGCTCAGATCGGCACAATCCTCAATCCATACCCCATCGGCATGGTCAATCTCAATTACAATACGATCATCGGGAGTCATCTCTACGTCTACCAAATAGTAGTCGCCCTGCTCCAACCATTCATCTACTGCTGTCTTAATGACGTTCTTGTCTATCATAAATTGTTTGTTAATTAAAACAAGAATGAGAGGCTTCGTAAAGCCCCTCATTCCTCTGAACGCTGCAAAATTACACATTTTCCGTGAATCCTGCAAATATTTTGCATCTTTTTTCGCATTTATTGCTTCTCAACACCCTCCAGATACTGTTTGATAGCTGCTACCAACCTGTCGTTCTCCTCTGGCAGCTGCGTAGAGATACGGAACAACTGGTTGGACAACCCATCGAAATTCTGGCAGTCGCGAATCAGCATACCATGTTCATGAACGAGGTATTTCTTCAGGTCCGTAGCCGTTCCCTTGTTCAGTTCGCAGAGCATATAGTTGGTCTTCGTCTCATACACCCTCACTCTTGCTTCCTTGCGCAAGGCGTTCCTCAACCGCTCAGTCTCGGTCAGATAAGCATCCAGATCTGTTACGGCTGGCTGACCGTGCTTGACGAGAAACTTACCAGCCTCCATCGTCAGCACGCTGATAGACCAGGGGCGTTGCAATTGGCGCAGCAGATTGATGGTGTTCGGATGGGCTGTGATATACCCCAGGCGTAAACCTGTTACCCCATAAGTCTTGCCCAACGAGTGAAGAATGAGCAGATTGGGCAGGTCCTGCACCTCTCTCGGCACCAGCAACTCCTCCTTGGTATAAGCCTCTAACGACTGGTCGACAACAAATGTATAACGGGGTGAACGACGCACGATATAGTCGACAAAGCCTTTCATCAGCACATTGCCCGACGGGGTGTTCGGATTGCATATCCAGTAAACGCGGTCTTTGGCATAGTCCGTTACCGTCTCATCACTTTCGTGCAAGACGATATGCTTCTGAATCCTGCAAGCGTTGACGTATTCTGAATAGGTGGGTTGCGGAATGATGGAGAAACTATGATGAAAGAGGCGGGCTATCAGGTGGATGGCTTCCGTCGCTCCGTTAGTAACCATCACGGCGTGAGGCGAGATACCTAGCTTAGCGGCTATCATCTGCTCCAACTTCAACGGCTCTGGCTCCGGATAGTTGTTAATCAGGTGGAAACGATCCATCAGGTAGGCTTTCAGTTCCGTCTGGTCAGCATGTTGCCAGGTGGTGGAGCTGAAGTTGACCTTTACCAGGTCGTCATAGCGGTATATGTCGTCACCGTGCCTATTGGTCATTTCTCTACGTGTATCGTTAGTGTCTCTTTGTCAAACCAGATATCGTCGTGGGCGATGAAACGCTCCAATGCGCCCTCATCAGCCAACTGTCTGGGCGTTCCCACATTCAGCTGCTGCGGCTCCATCAGCCAGATGCAGTCAGCCAGTTGCAACGACAGCTCTACGTCGTGGGTAGAGAGGAAGATGGTCTTGCCCTCTTCGTTAGCCAAGCGACGCAACAGCTGCATCATTTCCACCTTGCTGGGGAAATCGAGAAAAGCCGTTGGCTCGTCCAGATAGATAATAGGTGTCTGCTGTGCCAGCGCCTTGGCTATCATCACTTTTTGCCGCTCGCCGTCACTCAGAGTATGAACCATCCGACCTTTCAGCGCATCGATGCCTACCAGACGGATGGCCTCATCGACAATCTCCTTGTCGTCGCTGGTCAGAGTGCCCCAGAAACCGGTATAGGGTGAGCGCCCCATTCCTACCAGTTCGTCTACCGTCATATTCTGCACATCGGGCTTCTCCGTCAGCACAATGCCAATCAGGTGACTCAGTTCCTTATCAGGGAGTGAGGTCAGCGCTCTGTTGTTAATCAGCACCTCGCCATCCAGCGCAGGCTGAAAGGCCGATAAGGTGCGCAATAGCGTCGACTTGCCAATACCATTGCGCCCCAACAGACAAGTCAGTTCGCCGCTGTTGATGGCTGCATTCAGATTGCTGGCAACTACCTTGCTATTACCCTTGGTCTGATATCCGATGCTTAGATTATGTAGTACTACGCTCTCCATAGATGGTGACAAAGGTACGAATTTTATATGGAATATCGTTGTATCAATGTCCGAAAAATTCGATTTTCCTGCAAAACAGAGCGTTTTCCCGTCATCAGAAGCTGTTTTCGGGCCCTTGTCATCGCTACGTTCAGCTTGCGGTCGATGGTGTGTCCGTCCTCCTCGAAGCAGTTAGAGGTGAGGAAATCGAGCTGATAGGGTTTACGCACGGTGAACGAATAGATAATCACGTCGCGCTGGCTACCTTGATAGCGCTCTACGGTATCGATGGAGATGTCGCGCAATGGGGCAATACCCAACTGCTCTATCTCACGTCTTATCATCGCTATCTGGTTGCGATAGGGCACGATGACCCCAACCGTGCGGGCAGCATCGAAATGCTTCTCACCCACCTGGCGATAGATGCGTCGCAACAGGTCGGCTACCAAATGAGCCTCATAGGGATTTACCTTCTCTGAGAACGAATCGCCTGCAGTCCATTCCTCGCTGGGCAGGAAGATGACTCTTCGCTGTTTCAGAAGGTCATCTAGCGCATCCTCAGAGGGTTCGTGATAGTCGAGTTCCGCCTCTTCCTGGTGGGGCAATGGCACGGGCTGCAATTGCTCACGGGCATAGAACAGCTCGTTGGGGAAAGCAGCGATATCGGGGTGCATTCGTCCCTGACGGTTGAGTAGTCCTGTAAATTCGTTGCGGCCAGCCTCGCGCTCCTGTCGCAGCAATCGCTCGAACAGCGACAGCCGGCACTCGTGCAGACGGGGCTCGTCGTCGGGTTGCTGTACAACGGCAGGCAACTGCTTATGATCACCAATGAGGATAAAGCGGTCTATATGCTCTGAGGCCAGCAGTCCGATGATGTTGGGTTCGAGAATCTGGGAGGCCTCGTCGACAATACATAGTGAGAAGTGTTTCAGCTCCATCAGGAACGGACGGGCTTGGAGTGTGGATGTGGTGCCTACCACAATACGAACATCGCGCAACCTCTGCCGAATGTCGTCCAGCTTCGACTGTGGGGTGAAAGCTTGGTCGAGCAATCGATGGACAAAGCGTGGGTCGCACGAAGCCTCGCTGCCCAGTCGCAGATAGTCTTGCCCGCTCTCCTCCAGCATACCGCATATCTCGTCGACAGCACGATGGGTGTAGGCGGTGAGGAGAAGTGAAAAGTGAAAAGTGAAAAGTGAAGAATTGAGTTCTTCTTCGACGAGGAAGCGGAGGGCCATCGAGGTCTTACCGGTTCCTGGAGGCCCTTGTAGCAGGAAATAGTCGCGTGCCTGTTTGGCTCGCAGCAATACATCGTCATAATGTTGATGATAGGAACGTGTCAGCCTCAACCTTGTATCCTGACAAGGTGCTCTCAGCCCCATGAGCAGGTCGCGCCTGTCGGGAGATGACGTGCAGAAGGCCATCAGCGCGCGAATGGCTGAGGTGGTGCCTATATCCGACGAGGCGTGCTCTATGGCGTAGGTTCCGTCGATAAAGGCGAGCGGACTCTGCTGCACGTCGTTCAGCTTCACACCTACCCTATCGTCGGTTAACCGCTCTATCGTACCTTTATATAATATGTTCGCGCGAACGTCGGGCTCACCCTCATAGCGATAGGCATACACCATATCACCACGACGGAAATTGGAGGCTGCATCGGTTGTCATGATATGAAGTAGCAACACCTCATGCTCTATCGAGGGATGGTTGCCCAGAATGATGTTACCCGTCTCTATCTTTTCTGATAAAGGCATGTTCCACAGGTCGGCCTGCGACCCGCCCTGACCTTCCTGCACACCTACTTTCTGAGCCAGCTGCTCACGCAAGACAAAGGTCAGCATACGCTCCACATAGTCGTGCTCCACAGGCGATAGCTGGTGAAGGGGCTGTAGCAACCTGTCTATCTCGCCCTTGACGTAGCGGTTAAAGAAATCGGCCTTTTGGGGCTGCTCCAACAGCACATCGGCCTGCAATTGGGGCAGCATGGTGGCAAAGCCCTCACGAGCCATCTGTATCTCGTTGGCCACGATACAGTTGCGCAGTCGGATAGCCTCGCGGAACAGCTGTTGGTAGTAGTTGACAACCAACAATCCCTTACGAGCCGGATATTTGGAGTACAGCAGACGAATGTCTACCTGGTCGGCTGGCAACTGGAAATTGTAGCGCAACACACCGTAATAGAGCAACAGCTGCACATAGTGGTCTTCCTTATAGATGCGCTGAGCTGCCGACGGACACTCAATGCCCCAGTTCTTGCCCGACTTCTGCTCTACCAGCAGGCGCATATCCTCAGTCATCAGGTCGACACGTCCCTGTAGTCCCAGCCGTTCGCAAACGAACGAAGGCTCCAGCAGCGCCTTGCTGCGGTCGTACTCTTCGAAGAGCACCTCAACGGCCTCACGGATATTCGCTATCTGTTGCAGTCCATCGCTCTTGAACTGGTCGGCACGGAATCCTTCGCAGGTACAGAACTGCAAAGCCTGCTCGCGAAACGAAGTGCGCAGCATCTGGCCAAAATCGGCATCCTGCTGATGGATGATGTCGTCGAGTGCCGTACCTGCAAAGTTACCCAACAGGATAGGTTGCGTGTTGCTGCGGGGCTTCATGCGACTGATAAGATACGACAAGGGATGATGGCCATAGTCCTGAAAACAGGCCGCAATAGCCGAGATGTCTACCAGGAAGTCGGGCTCTACCACTATCAGACCGGCCTCTACCGTCGTGCCTTCACGAGTGCAGTCGAGCAGGTTGAGCTGCATACCCTCGGAGAGGTAAGAGGTCAGAGGGATTCGCAACGCCACACTCTGCTCTGCAGAGAAGAGGTCAGAGGATTGTGAAGGGGCTTTTATGCTGATGGGCCCATCCTCCGTTGTGGCATAGATCGTATCCTTGTCCCAACTCGTCACCACACAGCGGATATACCGCTGGTTGACATGCCGGATATCGTCAGCCGACCGTCCTTCCACAGGCAGTCGCACTACCAGTTCGTGGGGCACGTCGGTCTTGAAAATGGCAGAAATGAAGACCACTAGCGCACGCAAGTCGTAGCGCCAGTCATCCATTGTCAACTCCTCACCTCCATTACTGTGGCGACGCATCAGCTGGATGGCAATACGGTCTTTCATCGAGATATTGTTACGCTTGCACAGATAGTCAACCTGTGCAAACACGTTGCCAAAGCCTTGACGCGTACCGTTCAGCGCTTCGGCACACGCCAGCACCAGCGTCTCGTGCAGATAGCGCAACGCACTCCCCGACGGTTCTACCCCCGTCAGCTCCAAACACCGCTCATAGAGTTCTGAAACCTTCATAGTGCAAATATACTAACTTTTGCCGATAACCGCAAGTTTTTGGCTACTAACGACTATAATGTCTTGATTTACTCTCGTTGCATCCGTTCGTTCAGTTCGCGACAGTCTTCGAGAAGATTCCAGATGGCATCTTCAGAGAGTACGCCACGCTTCAAGTCTTGTGGTAATCGGCCTTGTTCGTCATCGGCAAAGTCGTGTTTCCAATCGTCGCTACGATAGTAGGCAGCGAGCTGAGTGATGGCCTCCTGAACCGCTTCATAGTCGTCAAGGGCCGCTGACAGCCTCATGACGGCTTGTGAAGCGGAGTCGAGATAGTGCTCCATCTGTTTGATTCGCTCTATTTGTTTCATCGTTGTACGGTTTGAATCGTCTTGTCGCCTAGTTTGAAAATTAGACCTGTGCACGTCTTGGCTTTGACTTTGTAGGCCTTCAGCTCGATCTTGTTCCAGTTGATCTGGTCAGTACGCTGAGCCAAAGGAGCATGAGGGATGAGAGAGCCGTCGCGAACGAGGATGATGGCAGGAATCTTGCCAGCCTGGATGGTTTGGTAGCCTCCCTCGTAGACCTTACCGCTCTGATAGTCAATCCAAGAGCCCTTGGGCAGATAAACCATTCGCTCGTTACCCGACTCCATCAGGGGAGCTACGAGCATCTGGGAGCCAAACATATACTCATCCTCTACGAGCCAAGCACCCGGATCCTGTGGGAACTCCACGAGCAGGGCACGCACCATCGGGAGGCCACGCTCCGAGCAGTCCTTCGCCTGAGCATAGACGTAGGGCATCAGCTTATACTTCATCTCAGCACAGAGACGGAAGGCATCAGTAAACGACTTGCTGATGAGCCAAGGTTCGGTAGGAGGCGCACCATGAGCGCGAGTGTGGCTTGAAAGGAAACCGAAGGGCAGCCAACGACGATAGATATCCTCAGGCGAAGCAGTAACGAAGCCTCCCATATCGTGACTCCAGAAAGAGAAACCACTAAGGCCAAAGCTGAGACCTCCACGAAGGTCGCCTAAGAGACCCGTATTGGTGGTTGCAGCATCGCCTCCCCAATGCAGCGCGTAACGCTGAGAACCAGCCCAAGCTGAGCGCGCCCAGATGATACCCTCTCCAGGATGATTTCTCTCAACCACCTCAAAAAGGGCTTTGTTATAGCGCAGAGGATAAAGATTGTGCTCATAGAGACCGCCCTTGCCACTATGATAGAATCCGTTATAAGGCGCAGCCTCGCCAAAATCGCACTTGATGGTTGATACGCCCTGTTTCATCAGACCCTCGATCTTCGACTGATACCAGCCTACTGTCTCAGGATTAGAGAAATCAAGGATAGCATCCTCAACAGGCATACCACCCGTAGCATTACGAACGTGGAGATTGTTGTCGACAATCTCGCCAAAGAAACGGTTCTTGGGCGTGAAGTAAGGCAACTGCCACAGACAAGTGTGGAAACCATCCTTAGAGAGCTGCTTGAGCATGCCAACAGGATCCTGGAAACGCTCTTTGGCAAACTCATAGTCGCATTGCCAATCGACACCAAACCAACCCGTATCGAAGTGGATGACATCGGCAGGAATCTTGTGGGTGCGCAACTGATGGGCAATCTCCAAACCTTCCTCCTGAGAGAAATAGGTGATGCGGCTCATCCACGTACCAAAACTCCAGAGGGGCAGCATGGGCGATTTGCCTGTAATATCTGTATATTCATTCAGAATAACCTTCGGTTCGCCAAAGAATACGAAGAAATCAATCTGCTCATCGGCCATAAACAGGCGATCGGCACCAATATACGAGGCTCCGAAGTCGCAAGTGACTGGGGCTGAAGTATGCATAAATATACCATAACCGCGATTAGAAAAGAAGAATGGTACAGGCTTGTATTGGCCGTCAGTCTCTGGGCCTTGAGGGTCGGTGACGGAGAGGTGCACCTTCTGCCCCACCTTATTTAAAGAGGTGAACGACTCGCCACAGCCATAGATGCGCTCGCCAGGAGCCAGCGTCAGCACGGGGTTGACACTACGGGAATTGTCAGAGCCGCGCTTGATAAACGAGAAGGGCAACAGCTTCACCTGACTCGAATCGTTGTCGATGATATGGCGTGTCTGCGTGAGAATCTTGCCCTTCGCATCCTTGATGACCAGGCGCCAAGGGTACTTCTGGATTTCGATGGTGCCATAGTCGGAGCTGTAGGCAATCGTATGGGCTGTCTGCGTGTTCTTCCAAGCAGATGCCTTCTGACGAGTCTTGAACTGAGGACAGAACATCACATCGTCCTCATCTTTGTCCTTGGGCTGGACAGGCGTCGTCAGCATACGGATACGAGCCGTTCGAGGTGTGATGAACTCGATGCTCAGCCTCAACTCAGGATCGTTCTCATAAGCAGCATCGGGGAAGTCGAGCATCTGCATGCGCACAGGCCAAAAGCCATTGAGGTTGAACGCCTGACGAGGCGACATGCGATAGCGTTTCCACTGAACCAGTCCCTCACCCTTCTGCGCATCAAAGCTCACCAGCGAATCGGCCAGAAAATAGGTGTTCGACAGGTCATAGAAATCTGTCGACATATCCTTTTGCATACATTGCAGGTACTGCACACCCGCATTGGTCTGAATCTGCGCATTCGTAGCTACCGAACCACAGAGGGCACAAACGGCCATCATGAACAACTTTCTCATTGCATTTTTTCTTGATTTGTTTCGATTTTGCTGACAAAGATACGCAAAAACCACCGTATTGCTTCTAAAATAACGTTAAATTTTACAATAAATCCATTGTCGTTCCAAAATTAGTGTCTATATTTGCGATATCATTTTGATATCACTTTAATCATTAACAATTAAAACTAAAGGACAATGGAGAATCAAGAGTTCAAATTCAAAGGTGCAGTACTCAACGGCTTTCTGATGCTGTTTGTCAACTTCGCAGTACTGATTTTGTCAATCGTTGGAATTATCTATAGCATCATCACGCTCAACGACAGCGATGGCGCGATGGGTGGCTGGGAGCTGGGAGGCTGCATCCTGTTGCTCGTTGTCAATATCATCATGTGGTGTGGAATGTTGCAGTTGGAGCCCAACGAGGCCCGCGTCACCACTTGGTTTGGCAAGTATGCAGGCACCTTTGCCCAGACGGGTTTCTATTGGATTAACCCCTTCTATGGTACTAAAAAGGTATCCCTGCGTGCGCGCAACCTCGATGCTGAACCCATCAAGGTGAACGACAAGACGGGTAACCCTGTGATGATCGGTCTGGTGCTGGTTTGGAAACTGAAGGACACCTATAAGGCTTTGTTCGAGGTCGATTCGCAGACGATGGCTGCCAATCCCAATACTGTAGGCAGCGACACCAAGGGGCTGATGAATGCACTGGAGAACTTCGTGCGCGTTCAGAGTGATGCTGCTCTGCGTCAGGTAGCAGGACAGTATGCCTACGACGATGAGGATACGAAGGCAGGTGAGCCCACGCTGCGTTCGAGTGCTGATGAGATTAACGAGCAGTTAGAGCAGAAACTAGACGAGCGTCTGGCGCTGGCTGGTATCGAGGTGGTTGAGGCTCGTATCAACTATCTAGCTTACGCCCCTGAGATTGCAGCTGTGATGTTGCGTCGCCAGCAGGCTTCGGCTATCATTACGGCTCGTGAGAAGATTGTAGAGGGTGCCGTATCGATGGTAAAGATGGCACTCGACAAGCTCTCCAACGAAGAGATTGTGGAACTCGACGACGACAAGAAGGCTGCTATGGTCTCGAATCTGCTCGTCGTACTCTGTGGTGACGATAGTGCTCAGCCCGTAGTAAACACAGGAACGCTGAATCATTAATTCTTTATGGCGAAGAAAGAGACCAAGAATTTCATCCTACGCGTTGACGCTGAGACAATGGATGCGATAGAGGCCTGGGCTGCGGACGAGTTCCGCAGCACCAATGGCCAGCTTCAGTGGATCATCACTGAGGCTCTGCGCAAAGCCAAGCGTCTGCCTAAGAAGCGTTCGCAAAAAACTGAAGAAGAAAACAATGAGTGACTTTAATATAAAAGAGGTAAAGGTGCATCGCACGCTCGAAGGCACCATCTTCGAGATTATTTCCGCTGTTATTCTGATAATGGTGTGGGTGTTGGCTTTCACCACCAAGATGTTCGATGGTTCAGAGATTCAAGGCAAGCATATTGCCATTATAACCCTGACTGTTGCGACTATCGTATTATTAGCTGGTGCCTATTTCCCCAGATGGATTAATGCCGGACAGGAACTCAAAAATATCCGTCAGGTGGAGATTGCCATCCGGATGGTTCGCATAGTAGCTATAGAGTTAGCTGTGTTCTGCTTGTTGATGGTTGTCTTTACACCTCACAAAGCTATCATCGATATCATACACAACGCATTCATCGTTGTGGTGTTAGCAACCGTTGCCATTTTCAATATCTTTTTATACAGGGCGAGATGAATCAACGGTTCGTCTATCACGCTGTGGCGTTCCTGGTGGTGGCCATCTGGGGCTCAACGTTTGTGTACACCAAACTGTTGCTCTTAGGTGGCTTCACACCAGCACAGATCTTTACGTTGCGCTTCATCATTGCCTACATAATGCTGCTGGGTTATTCGCTGTTTAAAGGTATCCGCTGGGTAGCCGACAGTTGGAAGGACGAGCTGCTGATGGTGGGACTGGGCATATCAGGCGGCTCGTTGTACTTCCTAGCTGAAAACGGGGCGATGAACTACACGACGACAACCAATACCTCGCTGATAGTCTGCCTCTGTCCATTGTTTGCTTCGGCTCTGATAAGTCTCTTTTATAAGTCACAACGACTGAATCGCACACAGGTTATCGGCACGTTGTTGGCTGCTGCAGGTGTCGTAGTGGTGGTGATGAACGGCCACTTTGTGCTTCATCTCTCGCCTATTGGCGACACGCTGGCTTTCGTTGCCTGTCTCTGCTGGGCTGTTTATAGCCTGCTGATGATTCCTGCTAACGCGCGATATGACACCATTTTTGTTACGCGAAAAGTGTTTTTCTATGGCCTACTTTCCATGATCCCCTATTTCATTGTTTATCCTGGATTGAACACCCAACTGCTTATCGGACAGCCTGCCCTGCTTTGGAACCTGCTGTTCTTAGGCTGTGTGGCCTCCACCCTCTGCTTCTTGGCGTGGAACTGGGCGATGAAAAAGCTGGGAGCAGTCATCGTCACAAACTACGTCTATCTCAATCCCGTCACCACCATCCTTTTCGCCTGGTTCATTCTCTCAGAACCCATCACCATTTACTTCCTCCTTGGCACCGTCCTTATTCTTGCTGGTATGTATATGAGCGACAAACACGAATCATAGTTTTAATTGCAAAGTTTGGGATGTAGGTTGCAAAGTTTGGGATGTACATTGCAAAGTTTGAAATATATATTTCAAAGTCTTAAATATAGAAAAGAGCGCCACAGACGAAAATCTGCAGCGCTCTTATTATAGATAATGTACGTGTGCGTACTAATCAGCTTAAAAACCTTGACTAAACAAATTTTAGTCAGCCAGCTTAGCCTTGATCATCTCGCGGTTCAGGCGAGCGATGTTAGCGATGGTCTCGTTCTTAGGACATACTGCCTCGCAAGCACGAGTGTTGGTGCAGTTACCAAAGCCGAGCTCGTCCATCTTGGCAATCATGTTCTTCACACGACGGGCAGCCTCTACACGACCCTGAGGAAGCAGGGCAAGCTGAGAAACCTTAGAGCTAACGAACAGCATAGCTGAACCGTTCTTACAAGCTGCTACGCAAGCGCCACAACCGATGCAAGAAGCGCAGTCCATAGCCTCGTCAGCATCTTCCTTAGGAATCAGGATAGCGTTGGCATCCTGAGCCTGACCTGTACGGATGGTTGTGTAGCCACCTGCCTGGATAATCTTATCGAAGGCGTTGCGGTCAACCATACAGTCCTTGATTACAGGGAATGCAGCTGAGCGCCAAGGCTCAACGGTGATGACGTCACCATCGTTGAAACGACGCATGTAGAGCTGACAGGTTGTAGCACCACGCTCAGTCTTACCATGAGGTGTACCGTTGATGTAGAGTGAGCACATACCGCAGATACCCTCGCGGCAGTCATGATCGAATACGAAGGGCTCCTTGCCTTCGTTGATGAGCTCCTCGTTCAGGATGTCGAGCATCTCAAGGAATGAGGTATCATCGGGGATATCGTGCATCTCGTGAGTATCGAAGTGACCCGCATCTTTCGGACCATTCTGACGCCAAAATTTAATAGTGAATGAAATATTCTTTGCCATAATGCTTAGTTCTTATAGTTACGGGTTTGTACTTTAATTGCTTCATACTCCAGCGGCTCCTTGATGAGCTCAGGCTCGTTGCCCTTGCCTTTGTACTCCCAGCATCCTACGTAGAAGTAGTTCTCGTCGTCGCGCTTTGCCTCGCCTTCCTCTGTCTGATACTCCTCGCGGAAGTGACCACCGCAAGACTCGTTACGAGAGAGAGCGTCGAAAGCTACGAGCTGACCCATTGTGAAGAAGTCACGCAGATGGATTGCCTTGTCGAGCTCGATGTTCAGGCCTTCCTTAGTTCCAGGAACGAACAGGTTGGTGTCGAACTCCTTCTCCAGCTCGTGCATCTTCTTCAGACCTGTCTTCAGGCCCTCAGCGGTGCGACCCATACCAACATACTCCCACATGATGTGGCCGAGTTCCTTGTGGATAGAGTCAACAGAACGCTTACCCTTGATGTTCAGCAGACGATCCTGCTCAGCGTCGACGGCCTTCTCAGCCTCAGCGAACTCAGGCAGATCGGTGCTTACCTTTGGCCATACAGCCTGATCAGCCAGATAGTTCTGGATGGTGTAAGGCAGTACGAAGTAACCATCGGCCAGACCCTGCATCAGCGCAGAAGCACCCAGACGGTTAGCACCGTGGTCAGAGAAGTTACACTCACCGATTGCGAACAGACCTGGAATAGATGTCTGCAGCTCGTAGTCTACCCAGATACCACCCATTGTGTAGTGGATAGCAGGATAAATCATCATTGGCTTGTAGTACTTAACGCCATTGATTTCGTTTGCTACATCGCCAGGGAATACGTCAGTAATCTCCTCGTACATCTCGAAGAGGTTGCCATAACGCTGCATGATGACATCAAGACCCAGACGGTTGATAGACTCAGAGAAGTCGAGGAATACGGCCAGACCAGTGTTGTTAACACCAAAGCCCTTGTCGCAACGCTCCTTAGCGGCACGTGAAGCCACGTCACGAGGCACGAGGTTACCGAATGCAGGATAACGGCGCTCCAGATAGTAGTCGCGATCCTCCTCAGGAATCTCCCAACCCTGCTTGGTACCAGCCTGCAGAGCCTTAGCATCCTCGATGTTCTTGGGAACCCAGATACGACCGTCGTTACGCAGTGACTCAGACATCAGCGTCAGCTTAGACTGCTTGTCGCCATGAACGGGGATACAGGTGGGGTGAATCTGAACGTAAGAGGGATTTGCAAAGTAAGCACCCTTACGATAGCACTGAACGGCAGCAGAGCAGTTACAGCCCATAGCGTTGGTAGAGAGGAAGTAGGTATTTCCGTAACCACCAGTAGCGATGACAACGGCATTAGCGCTGAAGCGAACCAGCTTACCAGTCGTAAGATCCTTGGCGATGATACCACGAGCGCGGCCGTCAACGATAACCACATCCTCCATCTCATAACGAGTGTACAGCTTAACCTTGCCAGCCTGTACCTGACAGCTCAGAGAGCTATAGGCACCCAGCAGCAGCTGCTGACCTGTCTGGCCCTTTGCATAGAATGTACGGCTTACCTGAGCACCACCGAACGAACGGTTAGCCAGCATACCACCATACTCACGAGCGAAAGGAACACCCTGAGCTACGCACTGGTCGATGATATTGTTTGAAACCTCAGCCAGACGATAAACGTTAGCCTCGCGAGCACGATAGTCACCACCCTTTACGGTATCGTAGAACAGACGGTAGATAGAGTCACCATCGTTCTGATAACACTTGGCAGCATTGATACCACCCTGAGCAGCGATAGAGTGAGCGCGACGAGGAGAGTCCTGGATACACAGGTTAATCACGTTGAAGCCCATCTCACCGAGTGAAGCAGCTGCAGAAGCACCAGCCAGACCAGTACCAACCACAATCACATCGAGCTTCAGCTTGTTTTTGGGGTTAACCAGACGCTGATGAGCCTTATATTCCTTCCATTTCTCAGGCACTGGACCTGCGGGAATCTTAGAATCAATTTTCTTAGCCATAATCTTTCAAAGTAATTTAAGGTTTAACAACAAGAACCAGCATAGCAATAAAGACTCGGAGCCAACTTGAAGGCAAAGGCCAGAACAACTACGAGGAAGCCAAGCATAAGCAGCGTCACGTAGATGCCACCAATCATCTTCCAACGGCAGAGCCATACCTTACCACTCCAACCGAGGGTCTGCATAGCTGACCAGAAACCATGAGTAAGGTGGAACCAGATGGCTGCAAGCCAAATGATGTAGAGCACCACATAAACAGGACATGTGAATGTGTCGATGATGAAGGCAAAGCCATCACCAGGCAGATGTCCGAAGCTGGTACCCAGCAACTCGGCAAACATCATGTTGTACCAGAAGTTGAACAGGTGGAGCAGCAAGCCCAAGCAGATGATGATACCCAGTACCAGCATGTTCTTAGAAGCCCACTCTACCTTGCCCGGATTAACCTCCGTAGCAACAGCATAGCGATTGTCACCACGTGCCTGACGGTTCTGAGCTGTCAGGATGAACGCATAGACAATGTGAATCACAGCCAAGGCAGCCAAACCCATTGTAGCCACTACAGCATACCAGTTGGCACCCAGCAATTCGCAAATCATGTTGTAAGCCTCGCCAGAGAAAAGCGCAACAATGTTCATGCAACAATGGAATGTCAAGAACAAAATCAGCGCAATACCCGTTACGGACATAACAACTTTACGACCGATTGATGAATTAAATAACCACATAAGTATTGAATTAAAAAATTAATAATAGATACTCAATAATAAGTACGCAAGCGCGTGTTCAGGCTACAAAATTAATAAATAATTATGAAATCCGCAAACGTTTTCGTTAGAAAATGTGCTATTTATACAAAATATGATTATCTTTGTGCGCTAAAACAATAGAAAACATGGCAACACACAACGAACTGGGAGCTTGGGGCGAAGAGCTTGCCACCCATTATTTAGAGCAGAAAGGCTACACGATTATAGAGCGCGACTGGAAATCGGGCCATCGCGACATTGACATCATTGCGCTGCATAAAAACACGATTGTTTTCGTTGAGGTAAAGACTCGTCGTAACAATGTGTTTGGTGAACCAGAGGATGCCATCAACTATCAGAAACTGAGTAACCTGAGAGCTGCCATCAATCACTACGTCAAGTTTAAGCATATCTATCAAGAAATAAGATTTGACATTATTTCCATCATTGGTACGCCCAACCAGTCAGAGCCCAAAGTGACGCATTTCGAAGATGTTCCTCTGTATTAGCCAGCAAAATGAAACTTTCTTTCTAAGAAAATAACAGTATTTTCGTTTTTTCATACGATAGTTGCAAAAGTTTTTGTAATTTTGCCACATGATTATGAAATATGACGTAATAGTGATTGGAGGTGGACATGCTGGTTGCGAAGCCGCAACAGCCTCAGCCAACATGGGTGCAAAGACCTGTCTGGTCACTATGGACATGAACAAGATAGCACAGATGTCGTGCAATCCTGCTATTGGAGGTATTGCCAAAGGACAGATTGTGCGCGAGATAGATGCACTGGGAGGACAGATGGGCTTGGTGACTGACGCTACTGCTATTCAGTTTCGAATGCTGAACCGTTCGAAAGGTCCTGCCGTCTGGTCACCTCGTGCTCAGTGTGACAGAGGAAAATTCATTTGGAAATGGAGACAGATGCTGGATGAAACAGAGCATCTGGACATTTGGCAGGATCAGGCAGATGAACTGATTGTTGAAAACGGAGAGGCCGTTGGTGTAAAAACCATCTGGGGTTGCGAGCTGAGAGCTAAGGCTGTCGTCGTAACTGCAGGTACTTTCCTGAACGGACTGATGCACATCGGAAGAAAAATGGTTCCTGGTGGACGTATCGCTGAACCTGCCGTTCCTCACTTTACTGAAAGCATCACCCAACATGGTGTCCGTTCTGCCCGTATGAAGACTGGAACGCCTGTCAGGATAGACAAGCGAAGCGTTCACTTTGAAGATATGGAGCGCCAGGATGGAGAGAATGGTTATTATAAATTCTCCTATTTAGGCGAACAACGTCCTCTGAAACAATTGCCTTGTTGGGTTTGTTATACCAACGAGGAGGTACACGAGACGTTGCGTAGTGGACTACCTGACTCTCCACTTTACAATGGACAGATTCATTCGATTGGTCCACGCTATTGTCCGTCGATAGAAACCAAACTGGTTACGTTCCCAGAACGTCCCCAACACTTGCTTTTCCTGGAACCTGAAGGCGAAGAGACGAATGAGATGTATCTGAACGGATTCTCCTCATCGCTACCAATGGATGTGCAGATAGCTGCCCTCAAAAAGATTCCTGCCTTACGAGACTTGAAAGTATACAGACCGGGCTATGCCATAGAGTACGATTTCTTCGACCCTACACAACTGAAACACTCGCTGGAATCGAAAGTCATTAAAGGACTCTTTATGGCGGGACAGGTGAATGGCACCACAGGATATGAGGAAGCTGGTGGACAGGGAACGCTGGCTGGCATCAATGCTGCCATCTATTGTGGCGGAGGTTCTCCTTTCATTCTTCAGCGAGATGAAGCCTATATTGGCGTATTAATCGACGACCTCGTGACGAAAGGAGTGGATGAACCTTATCGTATGTTCACCTCTCGTGCAGAATACCGCATCTTATTACGCCAGGATGACGCAGATGCCCGACTAACCGAAAAAGCATACCAGTTAGGTATAGCAAAACGAAATCGCTACGACTGGTGGTTAGAGAAGAAACAGCACGTAGAAGAAATCGAAAACTTCTGCAAGCAGTTTGCGATTAAACCCAAATTCGTTAATAGCGCTTTGGAAGCTATTGGTTCTACCCCACTCGTCTATGGATGCAAACTGGAAGACTTGGTGGCACGTCCTGAACTGAACTTCGAGAAACTCTATAAGATTGTACCAGAACTGAAAGCACTCGTTGAACGTCTGCCCAATCGCCAAGAAGAAATAGCAGAAGCTGCCGAGATACATATCAAATATAAAGGATATATCGAAAGAGAACAGATGGTAGCTGAAAAGATGCACCGTTTGGAAAACATCAAGATTAAAGGAAAGTTTGATTACACTAATCTTTCGGCTATTTCAACGGAAGCAAGACAGAAATTAGAAAAGATACAACCAGAAACGCTGGCACAAGCCAGTCGCATTCCTGGAGTATCTCCCAGTGACATCAACGCTATGCTTGTATTGTTAGGGAGATAGGTTTCACGTGAAACAATTCTTTATTTAATAACGATAAAACCAAGTATTATGAACAACAAAACATTATTAGCAAATTTAAGATGTATACCCGATTTCCCAAGAAAGGGTATCAACTTCCGTGACGTGACTACTCTGTATAAGAACGCTGAGTGTATGCAGATCATGCTGGATGAGCTGTACGAACTTTACAAAGACAAAGGAATCACAAAGATAGTTGGTGTTGAAAGTCGAGGTTTCATCATGGCAGCAGCATTGGCTGATAGGCTAAAAGCTGGTGTAGTACTAGCACGCAAACCAGGAAAACTGCCTGCTACCGTTATCAAGGAATCATTTTCTAAAGAGTACGGGGTAGACACCGTTGAAATGCATCTTGATTCTATTGACGAGAATGATGTCATTCTGATCCACGATGATCTGCTGGCTACTGGTGGTACTGCTAAGGCAACCTACAAACTGGTGAAGCATTTCAACCCCAAGCAGATCTATATGAACTTCATCATTGAAATAACGGACGAAGGATTACATGGACGCGACGAGTTTGATGGACTTTGCGAGATTACCACTTTGATGGTTGTTTAAAGTTTCACGTGAAACATAGCTTATGACGAAGGAAGAGAATGAAGCACGATTGGCGAAGCTGAAAACTATTGTCAGCACTTTGCCTGAGAAACCTGGCAGCTATCAGTACTATGATGCTGAGGGTACCATCATCTATGTTGGTAAGGCCAAGAATCTCAAAAATCGTGTTTCATCCTACTTCCATACAGAGGTTGATCGATTCAAGACTAAAGTGCTGGTATCAAAGATTTATGATATCAGCTATACGGTTGTAAATACGGAAGAAGACGCCTTATTACTGGAGAATGCGCTCATCAAGAAGTATAATCCTCGTTATAACGTGCTTCTGAAAGATGATAAAACCTACCCTAGTATTTGCATCACCAAAGAATACCTTCCCCGTATATTTAATACCAGAACTATTAACAAGAAATGGGGCACTTATTATGGGCCTTACTCGCATATTTCTTCGATGTATGCGGTACTTGATTTAATCAAGAAACTCTATCATCCTCGCACCTGCAGATTTCCTATAACTAAAGAGGGCGTCAGCCAAAAAAAGTACCAAGTTTGCTTAGAATATCACATCAAGAATTGTGGTGGACCCTGTATGGGCAAACAATCGCTGGAGGATTATCAGAAGAACATCGAACAGGCCCGTGAGATCTTAAAAGGTAATACGCGTGAAGTGTTACGCAATATGAGGGATGAGATGATGCAATTAGCCGAAGAACTCCGTTTTGAAGAGGCTGAAGAGATCAAACGTCGCTATCTTTTGATAGAGCAATTTGTAGCTAAAAGCGAGGTTGTCAGCCATAGTATTGATAACGTCGATGTATTCTCGATTACAAACGACGAAAAGGTGGCTTTTATCAACTATATCCACGTCTCAAACGGTCAAATTAACCAGAGTTTCACCTTCGAATATAAGAAGCGTTTAGAGGAGACTGACGAAGAATTATTGCAGTTGGCCATTGTAGAAATGCGGGAGCGTTTCAAGAGTAAAGCCAAAGAGATTATCGTTCCTCAGGAGATAGATATTGATCTGGAAGGAGTGACCATTACCGTACCCCAACGAGGCGATAAAAAAACCTTGTTAGACCTGTCTCTAATGAACGGAAAACAGTATAAGTTTGATCGTCTGAAACAAGCTGAAAAACTGAATCCTGAGCAAAAGCAAGTACGTCTGATGAAGGAGCTTCAGGACCTCTTGCATCTTGATAAAATGCCTTATCAAATAGAGTGTTTTGACAACTCGAACATCTCTGGATCGGATGCTGTAGCTGCTTGTGTTGTTTTCAAGAAAATGAAGCCTTCGAAGCAGGACTATCGCAAGTATAATATCAAGACGGTTGTAGGTCCCGATGACTATGCGTCGATGAAAGAGGTTGTTTGGAGACGATATAAGCGCCTGATAGAGGAAGAACAACCCCTACCCGACCTCATTGTAGCAGATGGCGGAAAGGGCCAAATGGAGGTCATCCGTCAGGCCGTTCAAGATGAGTTAGGTCTTGATATTCCCATTGCCGGACTGGCAAAGGATAATCGTCACAGAACCAACGAACTGCTTTATGGATTTCCACCCAGAGTAATAGGTTTGAAGACTGATAGCGAGCTGTTCCGTACGCTCACCCATCTGCAAGACGAAGTACACCGTTTTGCTATTACTTTTCATCGAGAAAAGCGCTCTAAACACGCGTTACACTCTGAGTTGGATGATATCAAGGGAATTGGTCCTAAAACGCGTGACGAGCTCCTAAATAGCCTTAAATCGGTTAAGAAAATCAAAGAAGCAACGTTAGAACAATTGGCAGAAACCATTGGAACAGCAAAAGCAAAGATAGTTTATGAATATTTCCACACTGAAGATTTGGTTGGATAAAAAATAATTCGTAACTTTGCGACATGAGAGCAGTTATTCAACGTGTCAGTCACGCCTGCGTCACGATAGAAGGAACGGTAAAAAGCAAGATTCAGCAGGGTTTTTTGATTCTGTTAGGCATCTGCGATGAAGACACGATGGAGGATGTCGACTGGCTTGTCAAGAAGATAGCAAACCTGCGTGTCTTTGGCGACGAAAACGACGTGATGAATCGCTCAATACTAGACGTCAATGGAGAGGCACTTGTTGTCAGTCAGTTTACACTATATGCGAGCTATAAAAAAGGTAATCGCCCGAGTTGGTTTCGTGCTGGATCCCACGAGCACTCCATCCCACTCTACGAAGCCTTTTGCACCCAACTTTCTGAGGCCATTGGTAAGCCTGTAGGCACAGGAGAATTTGGTGCAGACATGAAGGTAGAGCTGCTGAACGATGGGCCAGTAACCATCTGTATGGACACTAAAAACAAAGAATAATACAATGAAAAAATATCTGAGAGAAATAGAAGTTTCAGGGCTAATACTGGTCATTATCGGTATTGGTTTCTCATGGATTTGGGGAAGCAATATAGGTATGTGGCCATGCGCTTTTGGTCTATTTCTTTGGCTCATCACATTTCTCTATAAGGCATTCCATTGGAACGAATATGCTCGCGAAAACAAGCAGAATGTGATCATCCTGACTATCGCTATTGCTATTCTATTACTGCAAATGATTTTCAGACAATGACAATTAAAGAGGCACAACTCGCTGTAGACCAATGGATTAAGGCTTATGGAGTTCGTTATTTCTCAGAACTGACCAATATGGCTGTACTAACTGAAGAAGTTGGTGAACTGGCACGTGTTATTGCTCGAAAATATGGCGATCAGAGCTTTAAGCCAGGTGAGAAAGATAACTTAGGCGACGAAATGGCTGATGTCCTTTGGGTACTCCTTTGTCTGGCTAACCAGACAGGTGTTGATTTGACAGAAGAGTTGCAGAAAAACATCGAGAAGAAGACCCAACGTGATAAAGAAAGACATATCCAAAACAAAAAACTCTAATCATTTATTAACTTAAAACACTAGTATTATGGAAGAAATTAAAAGTAAGTATGAACAGGCTCTTAGCAAGTACAATTGCGAAGTGAACGAAGCTGAAGTAGCCGCAGCAGTCAAGAAAATTGTAGAAGAAAGAGTTCCCAAGAACAACACAGAAGAGATCAAGAAGTTCTTGTTCAGCTGTGTTTGTATGACCACCCTGACCACTCAGGATTCTGCAGAAAGTGTTCTGAAACTGGTAGAGAAAGTAAATCAATTCTCTCATGATTATCCTGATATGCCACACGTGGCAACAGTTGTCACCTACCCTCGCTTTGCCAGTCTGGTAGCTGATTCTCTGGAAGTGGAAGGTGTCATTCCTACCGTTGTAAGTGGTGCATTCCCCTCTTCTCAGGCTCTTATTGAGATCAAGGTTGCTGAGACCAAACTGGCTGTACAGGATGGTGCAGAGAATGTAGACATCGTGATGCACGTGGGTGAGTTCTTGGCTGGTGACTATGAGACTGTTTGCGATGAGATTTGGGAGCAGAAAGCTGCTTGTGGTGACGTTCCCATGAAGGTTATTCTGGAGACTGGCGACCTGTTGAATCTGTCGAATGTGAAGAAGGCTTCATTACTGTCAATGTATGCTGGTGCTGACTATATCAAGACTTCTACAGGTAAGGAGAAGGTTGGTGCTACACCTGAGGCTGTATACGTGATGTGCCAGGCTATCAAGGAGTACTATGACCAGACGGGTATCATGGTAGGTCTGAAACCTGCTGGTGGCATTAATACCGTTAACGATGCTATCACTTACTACAGTATTGTAGAGGAAGTTCTGGGCGAGAAATGGCTCACAGACTACTATTTCCGCTTAGGTACAAGTCGTATGCCAAACCTCGTACTGAGCGATCTGGCTGGCAAGGAAGTGAAATACTTCTAATAGTTACGCTGAACAACGTAATCGACATAGGCTGTCAGGGCTTCCTTGACAGCCTTATCTTTTACGCTTTCATCAATAAACTGCATACACATTTTACTGAATTCAGCCATCTTTTGCTCAGCGTAATCAATACCACCAGACTGTTTGGTAAACTCTACCAAAACGGCGATTTCATCCGTATTGATAGTTCCTGCTTTTACCTTCTTAGCTAAGGTTATCATCGAGTCGAATTCAGTATTATTCAGCGCGTAGATGACAGGAAGTGTCAGCTTACCTTCAGCCATATCATTGCCAGTGGGTTTGCCAATTTCCTTAGAGTCGAAATAATCGAAGATATCATCCCTAATCTGGAACATAATTCCCAAATTCTGGCCAAAAATTCTGGCTTTCTTCACTTCTTCATCGCTGGCATTGGCTGACAAAGCGCCAATAGCAGCACAAGCTTCGAACAAAGCAGCCGTCTTATTCTTGATAATTTCGTAGTAGACTTCTTCTTTTATCTCCTCATTATTGATATTTGACAGCTGGAGAATCTCACCGGCAGCCAAAGTACGCCCTAATTCTGCCAAATACTCAATAATACGCTGATTATTCGTGTATGCAACATTCAGCAAGGCAGTTGACAAGATATAGTCGCCCACTAGTACTGCCACCTTATTATTATAAGAGGCATTAACTGAAGCCTGACCTCTACGCTCACTACTCTCATCGACCACATCATCGTGAACCAATGAAGCAGTATGAAGCAGCTCCAAGCCTACTGCTGAAAATTGCGTTACATCACTAACACGTCCATAGTTCTTAGCCATCAACAGCATCAGAATAGGACGCATACGCTTTCCTCCTTGCTGACGAATGTGCGACAAGACTTCGGAAAGCAATCCGTAATCATGTACTAAACTCTGGTTGAACAACTCAATAAAGTGGTTCAAATCGTCCTCAATGGGCTTCCGTATCAGTGACAAATAATCCATAATAGCAGAATTTTGTGACAAAATTAGTGAAAATATGGGGAATTACCATATTTTTTTGTAATTTTACGCAGAAAATTAACATTGTTATATGGAGAAACTATTTCTTTTAGATGCTTACGCACTAATTTATCGTTCTTATTATGCGTTTATCAAGAACCCTCGTATCAACTCGAAGGGCCTTAACACATCAGCTATTGTTGGCTTTCTGAATACACTACAGGAAGTGCTCACCAAAGAGCAACCAACTCATATCGGAGTAGCTTTCGATCCTCATGGACCTACGTTTCGCAGTGATGCCTACCCTGCCTATAAAGCTCAGCGAGAAGCTACGCCAGAAGATATCAAACAAGCAGTGCCTATCATCAAGGATTTGCTTCGAGCTTACAATATCCCTATTCTGCAAGTCGATGGTTTCGAAGCCGATGATGTGATTGGTACGTTGGCTACCAAAGCAGGACAACATGGTATCGAAACCTATATGCTAACACCAGATAAGGACTATGGACAGTTAGTGACTGACAAAGTTTTCATCTTCCGTCCTCGACATGGTGGAGGATATGAAACGATGGGCCCTCAAGAGGTGATGCAAAAATATGGCATTCCATCAACAACCGCCGTTATTGACTTGTTGGCACTAATGGGCGATTCCAGCGATAATTTTCCTGGCTGTCCTGGTGTGGGAGAAAAAACTGCTGTCAAATTGATTAACGAGTTTGGTAGTGTTGAACAACTCTTGAATCGTACTAACGAACTGAAAGGTGCATTGAAGACAAAAGTCGAAACTCATGTTGACGATATCAAGATGTCGAAGTTCTTGGCCACCATCAGAATTGATGTTCCTATCGAACTTAATATGGATGATTTGAAAAAGACAGAGCCTAATGAACCAGAATTGGCAAAACTTTTAGAGGAACTGGAGTTTAAGAGCCTCGCGAATAAAATTCTTAAAAAACCTGAAACAAAGCAAAAACCTGTAAACGCACAACTCGATCTCTTTGCAGAATTTGCGCCCGAGGGTACGAGTGGCTCGGAATTTTCGAGTTTTGAGACGTTAAAAACAGTACCTCACGATTACAAACTCATTGATAATGAGGAAGATTTGCAAAAAATCTATGATTATTTCTTGACAAAAGATTTTCTCGTTCTAGATACGGAAACCACTTCAACCAATGCTATTGACGCAGAATTGGTGGGAATGAGCTTCTCTGTCAAAGAACATGAGGCATTTTACGTCCCAGTAGCAGCTGAGAGAGAAAAAGCTCAGAAAGTGGTCGATTTCTTTAAACCCATTTTTGAAAATCAACAAATTCTGAAAATTGGTCAGAATCTGAAATATGATCTTGAGGTGTTGCGAAATTATGGAGTTGAGTTAAAAGGTCAAATGTGGGACACGATGATAGCTCACTATCTCATTCAACCTGAACTTCGTCATAATATGGACTATATGGCTGAAGTCTACCTGCACTATCAGACTGTTCATATCGATGAACTGATTGGTCCGCGAGGAAAAAGTCAGCGATCTATGCGCGACCTCTCCCCTACCCAAGTCTATGAATATGCTTGTGAAGATGCAGACATCACATTGCAACTGAAAAACAAATTGGAGCCTGAACTTAAGAAGCATGAATGCGAAGAGTTGTTCTATCAGATAGAAATGCCACTCATGCCTGTTTTGGCTGAAATGGAGATGAATGGTGTGAGAATAGATACTGAATCGTTGGCTGAAACCAGCAGGCAGTTTACGACTCGCATGAATGAAATCGAACAACGTATCTATGAGCTGGCAGGACAGAGCTTTAATATTGCCTCACCTAAACAGGTGGGCGAAATACTCTTCGATAAACTGAAAATCGTAGAGAAAGCCAAGAAGACGAAGACGGGTCAATATGTCACCTCTGAAGAAGTGCTGCAACAGTTAAAGAACAAACACGAAATCGTAGCTGACATCCTAGAACATCGTGGATTGAAGAAGCTGATTGGTACCTATATTGATGCACTTCCAAAACTCATTAACCCACATACTGGGCATATCCATACCTCTTTCAATCAGACCATTACAGCCACAGGACGTCTTTCTTCTTCTGATCCTAACCTGCAGAATATTCCTATTCGTGGTGAGGATGGGAAGGAGATTCGTAAAGCATTTATTCCTGAACCAGGTTGTCTGTTCTTCTCTGCTGACTATAGCCAGATTGAGCTTCGAGTAATGGCCCATCTGTCGCAGGATCCTCAGATGATTGAGGTGTTCCGTGAGGGTAAAGACCTACACGCTGCTACAGCTGCGAACATCTATAAGAAACCTATTGACGAGGTCACTCGCGATGAACGAACCAAGTCTAAGCGTGCTAACTTTGGTATCATTTATGGTATCACGGTCTTTGGCCTCGCAGAGCGTCTGGACATTCCTCGCGACGAAGCTAAGATGCTGATTGACGGCTATTTCCAAACCTTCCCACAGGTTCACGACTATATGGAGCAATCAAAGGAAATTGCCAGAAAACAAGGCTACGTCACTACCCTATTCGGACGTCGTCGCTATCTGCCAGATATTAATTCTGCCAACGCTACCGTTCGTGGCTTTGCTGAACGTAATGCCATCAATGCCCCCATTCAGGGTACAGCAGCCGACATCATCAAGGTAGCTATGATCCATATCTACAATCGCTTTAAGGCAGAGGGCATCCGTTCGAAGATGATTCTTCAGGTGCATGACGAACTCAACTTTTCCGTCCTTCCAGAAGAAAAAGAACGCGTAGAGCAAATTGTCATACAGGAGATGCAAAACGCCTTCCAAATGCAGGTACCCTTAGTCGCTGATTCCGGCTTTGGAGGCAATTGGTTAGAAGCGCATTAAATGTACAGCCGTCCGAAGAATTTCTTTGAGCCGTCCGGAGAACGTCTCCGAGCCGTTGGAAGATTGTCTTCGGACGGCTCGTCATCAGGGTGGGCAAGGAGAGTATGAATTATTCAGGTTAAAATTTGGTAGAATCAAAAAATATTCCTATATTTGCAGCTGACTCAGGTAGCCCGTATGGGTGAAAAGGGTCATAACTTTTGTGGTAAAAGGACGTTTACGAACGTTATCTTCGAGGTACAGATCTCGCAAATCAAAGCATCAGAAGAGAACGCAACCGAAACGTCCACTTTGGGTGTATTGTACCCAGCCCTTTTAGGGCTTCGTCAATATATCTCGGCGTGGGCTATCGAGTTGCTTATCCTGAGCAAGGCAATGCGAGAGCCCGCACGTGGGATAGGCGAAGTAGAGCACCCACGTCTTTCCGTATAATTACTACTAACCGCTGAATCTGGGTGGCTATAGGCACAAAATGACTTAAGAATATGATAGAAGTTTGGTTTGAAAGTGGTTATTCTTCATATTACCCTACTCCCAATCTATACGTTATTTATGATGAAACAACGGAATCAATTGAATATAAATTCTATGATGACGGGCGTGGAAAAGATTATTCTTCCAAGAAATTAAAAGATGACGAAATAGTTGAAATAATAGAGTTCTTACATAACAGTGATAACCTTGTACGTTTTTTCAATCTTGCAAGTAATAGCGATCCTTGGCAGAATGGTCCTCACCAGGTATCTGAAAGTTTAAAAATAAAAGTCAATAACAAATCTAAGACTATCACAACAGGATTAACTTGCAATTTCTCACATCCTTTTGCTAAAATTTCAGCAGCCCATCTAAGCAGTGAGAATATTAGCTGCAATGGGAAAATAATTGCAAAATGCCCGAAATGTGGGCGTGTATATTATGGTATAACTGATTTCCTATCAATTATTGACAGTTCAAGAGAAACCGGTTTCTTTTGCAATGAATGCCATACAGATTTAGAGGATCAGATTCTTGGTAACGAATAAGTAAAATAGAGTTATATGAATCGAACAAAATTATCAATTATGCTCATTGTATTTATGAGTATGATGAGTGGAAAAGCATTCGGTCACGATATTGAGGTTGCCAATGCTGATGGTGTAACCATCTATTATATATGGAACGATGATAAAACGGAGTTGGCTGTTAGTTATAAAGGAACTTCTTCATTAAGTCATGTTTATTCTGGTGATATAAACATACCAGAATCCGTCCTATATGAAGGTCAAACATATCAGGTTACAAAAATTGGAAGGGATGCTTTCAGATATTGTAGTAGTCTTACTTCCATTACCATTCCTAACTCTGTGACGATTATTGGAGACTATGCTTTCTATGAATGCAGTGGTCTGAAATCAATCACAATCCCAAACAACGTGACAAACTTAGGGAACGCTACTTTTTCTGGATGCAGCAGTCTGGCCTCCATCACCATTCCTAACAGCGTAACAAGCATAGGTAACTCTACTTTTTCTGGATGCAGCAGTCTGACCTCCATCACCATTCCCA
>Ga0129306_1001144_pt1 | contig 33057 bp, 16 predicted proteins | sample P827metagenome_FD_94438 | JGI IMG/M metagenome (GOLD analysis project Ga0129306, IMG submission 94438) | Capybara group fecal microbial communities from Wisconsin, USA - P827 metagenome | ecosystem: Host-associated > Mammals > Digestive system > Large intestine > Fecal | place: USA: Wisconsin...
CCGCATAGTATACCATTCAAGTGCCGGAAAGTCATCATTGCTGATGTGGAAATTCAGCACGGAAATCTGATAAGCCGGCGGAGTCTTCCAGTTGTCGCCCTTGCGGTTGCTGGAACTCAAAAGTCTTGCCGCCTGAATCTCTGAGCGGGCTGCGTAGGCGTATTCCCTGTTACGGCACTGCATTTCAAGGTCTATCCGCTCTCCGTCATCAAATTTGACGCTCACGTCAAAACTCATCTGATTCTGACCGGCAATTTCGGTGGCGGGCTCGTTGGGCATAAGTTCCAGCTCGGCGATGTTCCGTTCGAGTATTGTTGAAATGAAGTCCTTGAGTGCTGAATTTGAATCCTCGGTGTCGGCGGCAAACATAGCCTTGAAGGAAGAATCGCATTTTGGGTCAAGCAGGGCTGTGGGGGATGGCCGAAGACTGTGGGGTTGTTTTCCTGTCATAAAAAAATTCTCCTTGAAGATAAGTTTTTCTTATGCATATTTATTTGAAAAATTTTCTTGTTTTCGGCAATGTAAATGGGAAAAAATTGAAAAAAATTTGCTGCATGGATGCAGTAATACAGGAAAGCAAGAATTTTGCCTGCAAAATTCTTGGCAGGAATCCGAAAATCCATGGACCTGGATTTTCGGTTCCACATTTTCGGCAACGTAAATGGGAAAAAATTAAAAAAAATCCCCATGGAAGTGTTGATTCCATGGGGAAGGGAGGTGTAGTTGCTAGCTACAGGATATTAGTATTCGATTTTGATATTTGTTATATAAATAGCTCCAGCCCCTCCTATAGAGTACAAGCCACTTGCAGGAGCAATCAATTCAGCAGTCACAATATGTTCACTTCCTGATGCGATAATTTTATGATTTACATCTACAATTGCATTTTCTGCCGCTGTTTTATCTGCCGTTGCAGCTTTATTATTTCCAGCAATCATTGTGACAAATCTTCCTATAGAAGAGTCTCCATCTCCAAAGAATTCAACAGTAATTTTGGCATTTGCTTCTGTCGTAGTAAACTGAATACTATTTTTTCCATCCTTCTGTGCGTACCCACCAAGTTTTATTGCTCCTGTTGCAAGTTTGGCTATATCATAAGTAACACCGGCTCCTGCTTGAAATTTCACGCCATAATCAGTGATATTTGTTAAAGAAGCTTTTGCAGAAGTCCAACTTGAAATATCTGCGGGTCTCAGCACATACACCTCAGCCCCGCCCTTATGCACAGTTGTCTTAATGTCACCGCCTGCAGAAACTTCTACGTCAATAGTTGCCGTCTTTCCGTCAGAAGAAGTGCATGTGATTATCGCGCTTCCGGCTGCAACTGAAGTGATTTTAATTCCACCGTCAACTGTTACAGTCGCAACAGATTCTGCAGAAGAAGTTGCCGAATCTGCTACAATTCCAAGAGTGTCTTTATCATTGGCAACAGTTTCAGTCTTAGGAGTAAAGCCAGCAGAAACATCAAGTTCCTTTGTTACCTCAAGTTTGTCACTTTCACCAGTTCCATAAGCATATGTTGCCTTGATTGTAAGATTTCCGGCTGTTGAAGTTGCAACCACACCAGTTTCAGAAACAGTCGCCCCAGCCCATGAAACTTCACTTGTAACGGGCAGTTTATCCGTAACAACCATTTTTCCGGAAATGTAAGTCTCAGTCTTTTTGACAGTGACAGTGGCTTTGACCTCATCATTTACCAGGCATGAAGCTACTTCTTCTTCACCTTTTTTGACGGAAAGCTCAAGATTTGCATAGCCAGTCTTGCTAAGTGTATCTTCAACTTCAGCTGATTCGACATGAATTCCATAGATGTTAAATTCACCATTGGCCGTTAATGAAACTTCATCAGCACTTGCTTTCAACCAGAAACTTCCGTTTGTAGAAGCAGCCCATTCTGTTTTGTCAGCACCGGTGATTGCCAGTTTGCGTTCAGTACCTGTGCTTGGAGAACCGCCATCAAAGCGAATGACCGTTCCAGCCTTTGTCTTAATCTTGAATGAAGCATCTTTTTGAATTTTGATGCGTCCGGTATATTTATAACCTTTTTCAGAAGCCTCGTCATAATCATAGGTTGTATAGGTAACATCGCTGCCTTTTGAATCTTTGAGCTGATACTTTGCGCTTGAAACAGACCATGTTGAATCTTCCGCTGAAAATTCTTTTGCCGTGTCTACGTTTTCAGAAGAAACTGAAGAAGCAATGAATTCCACAAACACCTTGCTTTCGTCAACCCACTTTTCGACTTCAACAATAATTTCTTCGGAAGCGAGAATATCATCAGTCTCACGATAACGGAAGGCATATTTTCCAGCCTTGAGGTTTGCAAGTTCAAGATTTGTAAGGTCAGCCCAATTTGAATCTGACTCATATTTATATTCAAGAGTTGAAGCAGTTTCATTGCTGATTGTTATTTTGCCGTCGTTCTGGTCAGAAGTCGTGCACTTTGTTACAGCAAAATTCGCCGGATTAGGTTTTGAAGCTGCCGCCGACTTTGCAGTCTCAGTAAGCGTGATTGAGTGGATTTTAAGACCGCCGGAACCTGCTCCCCGGGCAAAGCCCAGACAAAGCTTGTCGCTCAAAACAGCAGTTCCCAGGTCAATGTCTTTCTTTACATAGTCAGAAGCCGTTGACTTGATGTCGCCCAAATCTTTTACAGCAAGAATCGTACCGTTCAAGTCAGCTGCAAGAACCCAGTATGAAAGGCCTTCCGGCAAATCTTTTGTAGATGCATCAACTGAAATATTTAATTTAATAGAAGTTTTTCCTGCTTTTGGAACATCAACAAGAACATAATTTACAGGAGCAGAATCCTCAGCAACAGGATTTCCGGAAGCATCCTTCATGATTGACTTGAGATTGTTTCCGACAACAGGAACCGCAGTCGCATTTGTGCCGGTCATGTTTGTGGCAGAAACGATTGCCACAGGCGTTTCCTTTCCGGTGTTAATCTGAATTGCCATTTTATCATCAAGAGTTACAACGGCACCTTTTCCGCCCCAGATTGAATAGGAGCCTGCCTTAAGTTTTGTTGTTTTGCCGGACTCGGGAACAGGAGTCATTTTTGAAAGTTCTTCAACCGTAATATTCTCTGCTAAATACTGATTGCCAGCAGCGTCTTTGTTTCCCTGGTCAGTTTTATCTTTATCTTTAGAATCGTCCTGTTTTTCCTGTTCATCACCTCCGCCAGAAGAACCACTAGAGCAGGAAGTAAGCATACCCCCCCCTGTAATAAATGCCAGCGTCGTAATAAGAGCAAAAACTTTTACAATCTTTTTCATAATATACCTCCAATTAAAAATCTTAGACCTTTAACAGATAGACTTTAACATGACGGTAAAAGATAAAGAAAACTGAATTTTGTACTTTTACGACTTTTAAATAAAAAATGGGCAAAGAATAACCTTTTTTAAAGCTAATCTTTACCCTTTTTTAAGAAATAGATTTATTTTGGCTGACTAATTGCCCTTACCTACCAGGCACATCCACTCGGCCTGGGCACATAATGTGTCGCCGACGTAGGCTTTGCCGGCCTGGACTACCATGTTTTTGGTGCAGCGTTTGTTTTCGACTTCCATGCGAACTTTGTCACCCGGGCGAACCTGATGCTTGAATTTTACGTTGTTTACAGTGGCAAGGAAGAAAAGACTTCCTTCATCGAACTTTTTCTGCAAACTAAGTGCAGCTCCGCCCCCCTGAGCCATTGTCTCAATTAAAATGACGCCAGGAACAACAGGATATTCCGGGAAGTGACCTTTGAAGAAGAAGTCCTCGTCAGTAAAAGTGCGGTGACAGACACAGCCATTCTCATCATAAGAATCGATTGAGTCCACAAAAAGGAAAGGCTTACGATGTGGCAAAAGTGATTCAATATCTGTAAATGCTTCCATAATTTTCTCCTCTAAAAGTTTGACGCAGATAAACGCAGATGAACACAGATAAAGTATCCGCGTGTATCTGCGTACATCTGCGTCTACTTATTACTGTACCTTTTTGAATACCAAGCAGCCGTTGTGGCCGCCGAAACCGAAGTTTGCGCTCATTGCAACGTTTACTGGCATCTCAAGGCCTTTGTTTGGAGTGTAGTCCAAGTCACAGCCGCCCTCAACGTCAACTTCGTCAAGGTTGATTGTAGCCGGGATGTATGAATCCTGAATTGCTTTGACACAAATCATAGCCTCAAGAGAACCTGCGTTTCCGAGACAGTGACCTGTCATTGATTTTGTTGAAGAAATGTGCAGTTTTGGAGCAGCGTCACCGAATGCGATGTGGAGCATTTTTGTCTCGCCGGAATCGTTCAATTTTGTTGAAGTTCCGTGAGCGTTGTAGTATGTGACTTCCTCTGGTTTAACACCAGCGTCTTTCATTGCGATTGTCATACATTTAGCGCCGCAAATTCCGTCCGGGTTTGGAGCTGTAAGGTGATAACCATCGCTAGAAGCGCCGTAGCCTGCGACCTCAGCGTAGATTTTAGCACCGCGTGCTTTTGCGTGCTCATACTCTTCCAAAACGAGGATTGTGCTTCCTTCACCCATTACGAATCCGTCACGTTTTTTGTCGAACGGGCGGCTTGATTTTGTCGGGTCATCAGCATAGCCTGAAGAAAGTGCGTGGAGCATGCTGAATCCCAAGTTTGCGTAACCACACTGAGTAGACTCAGCACCACCAGCCAAAACTACATCGTAGCGGCCAGAACGAACTGTATCGAATGCGTTACCGATAGCGTCTGTTCCAGAAGCACAAGCAGTAGCGACAGTGTGTGTTGCACCGTGAAGTCCGAAAGCCATAGAGATGTTACCAGCTCCCTCATTTGGAATGAGCATAGGGATTGTCATTGGAGACATACGAGTCTGGTTTGAATCGAAGTAAGCCTTCATTGTGCTCTCTGTAACTTCCAAGCCACCGATACCAACACCAAGATAAACAGAAGTATCTTCGAGGATGTCAGCTTTTCCCATCAAGTCAGAATCTTCGAGAGCCATTTTTGCGGCAGCAACAGCATACTGTGTATACAAAGCCATTTTGCGTGCAGCAGAAGAATCCATATAATCAGCAGCCTTAAAATCCTTTACTTCAGCCGCATATTTTACTTTGAAATTTGTATTGTCATAATGTGTGATAGTGGCGATTCCACTTTTTCCAGCCTTAATGGCAGCCCATGTGGCATCAACTGAATTTCCCAAAGGTGAAACACAACCAAGTCCTGTTACAACTACTCTACGCATAAAAATCTCCTATAAAATCAACGGGCTAGGGATTGGAGTGGCGGCGAAGCCGTTGCTTAGTGAGCGTAGCGAACGACGCAATGCAGCGACAGCGGAACCACGAAAAGCTCGACCGCTGACCCTAAGACTGGTCGAAGGGCAGCGGTAGCCCCCAATTCGATTTGATTATGACAAAATATCATTTTTTGTCATTTTGTACAAGTGGCAGAGATTATTAATATAGAAAAAACTTTGATTCACTGCTATGATTGTCATATTCAGGAATAAAAATGACCAGCGACGAACTTTTGATTGAATCATTATCCATAATACAGAAGCTTATAAAAGAAGAACTTGAAGCCGAAAAAGGCCAGAACGAGGCCAGCAGGGAAATCCGCCAGGACTACGAGGAAGTTCTGGAACTTTTAGGCTATATCGTCCCCAAAATCAAGGGAATCGACTCACTTTACGAGGAACTGGACGAAGACGAATTTGCCTTTATCGCCGAGTGTCTTGAAAACTATCAGGACAACTTTATAATCGACGGAAGAAATCCCCAGAAACTAAAGGAAGACGAAGAAAAATATTCCCAGCTCAGCGACCTGCTCTTTGGACTCTACGATGACGACGAAGAAGCAGACGAAGAAGATTTTGATTCATTGTTATGATTGTCAAAGGAGAATAAATTATTATGGAAGAAAAAATATCAGGAAATTTGGTTTTTGACATAAACACAGGAACTTTTTGGATTATCGAAGCAGACGTTCCAAAAGAGCAGATTCAATTCGGCGATTTTTTTGAAGTAAAGGTCGGAAATGACTGGGTAAAAACTGGAATCGAAATCACTTCTGACGCTTCAGGCGAGCTTACTTTCAAGCTTAAAAACACTGACTTTTCAGGCATTTTGGACGGACTTGAAGTCCGAAAGTAACAGTTCGCTCAAACGATTTCATTTCTGCCAGTGTCTGTCTCACTTTTTACCTGTAAAAAACCCACACAGTAAAATCATATTCCCTGAACGAGTCCCGCTCAGTGTTGTAGCGGAAGTTCAGGCTATTAAAGTAAAAGGCCGTTTTTTCGTCCGGGATGTACCACAGGCCGGAATTTGCAGGTTTTTCTTCTGTGCGGTCGCCAGAATCAAGCGAAAGGAAAAATTCCGTAAGGTCGTAGTCGCCGTTTTGGGTTGAGACGGAGATTTTTTCAATTTTCTTTGCGTAGTCATCCCAGTTTCCGCTTTTTTCTATTTTGCCGTAAGAGTTGCCAGACTCATGAATCTCTTTCATCTGCTTAAAGCCGGCAATGTCTATAGTCTTGTCGCCAGCCCGTATATAGAAAGACTTTATGCTTTCATCCTCGCGATTTTTTTTGATTCCAAAAAGCTCCTCAAAAGAAAGATTTTCTTTTTGCATTCCGTTTGAGGTCTCGACTTCCTTATAAAACCATTCTGGCTTAGAAAGATGGCTCTTAAAACTTATATAGCGATGGCTTGAGTACAAAGTCTTTCTGTCCTCGTCTGTGATTGCGCTTTCAAGGGCGGCAGAGTCGCAGGATGCAAGGCGGTCGTTCTGAAAGTCGAACAGCTCGTATTTTTTGAGGACTTTCATCATACGACCGTACTGACTTTTGTAAGCCATGTTTATCAGGTTGAAGGGCGTTACAGAGTCAAAAAGAATCAGAGCCGAAAGAAAAAGGAGCGAATATTTCGTGAATTTTCCTTTTTTGAAGAAAGTTGAAAGAATCGTCACGGTAGAAAAAATGATGAAGAGCAGGCTCGAATAGCGCCAGCCCGTAAATCCGTATGCGCCCACCCGAACAGCATAGGCGTAAATCTGAACCAAAATCAGCGGAAGAAAGGCGAACGCGCCGAATCTGTAAAAGAAGCGGACGGCGGGCAAATCGTCATACTCACGGAGAATGAAATAAAAGACGATGTAAACGCAGGACGCAACCGAAACGAACCAGTTGATTTGTCCGTTTGGAAGCTTCATCAAAACGAGGGCCTTCAAAAGATAAGCGTACAGAATCAAAAGAAGGACTGCAAAAATCGGAAGCATTATGTAGAGCACGATGATTTTGAAAGCCTTGCCGGAAGATTCTTCGTTCCGCCTGTAAAAAAGATGGAAGGCAATTGAATTTATCGCAAAAATCAAGAAACTGAAGGCAAGACAGCACTCGTAAATTTCAGAATCGTCAGTATTCAAAATCAGATTCTGCACGGCATACACAAGAAGGCAAAGCCCGCCCAAAAGCACAAGAGCCATGAGGCTGCAAAAAAGAAAGTGCTTGAAGACGAGGGCAAAATATGCGCGGGGATTTTCTTTCGGAATGAAAAGAAAGAGAGAGGCCGCAATCACGGCAAAAGCGATTCCGAAGTAGTAAAGCTCAGAATATACATCATTTCCGAAACCTTTAGACTTGGAAAAAAATCCCAAGAGTCCGCCCGCCAAAACGAGGACAATCTGAAATGCGTATTTTTTGAAAGTGGAAAATTTCCTTGAAAGAAGCGTGGCGGGAATGGCAAAGATCGCGCCCAGCGCAAAGCCGTAGCAAAGCTCCTCGAAAAAATCGGATTTGCTATGGTCAAAAAACGATCCTACATCGTAAATGTAAAGGCACTCCGAAAGAAAAGCCAGAAAAGTCGCGGCAAACACGACTTTCTGTTCAGAAAGATAAACAAGCGCGTCCGAAAAGGCGGCACGGATTTTTTGAGAAAGGGATTTTTTTTCCATGAGGAAAGTATAGCATATTTTGAAGCGCTGACAAAACAAACAGACAAAAAAACTGGCCTCACCGAAGCAAGACCAGCTTTCATTTTATCCAATCAGCGACAGGAGGTCGCGTATGTAATTTTTTACGCCCCCATTCCACCGTCTACGCCAAGAACCTGGCCAGTGATGTATGTGCTCAAATCACTTGCGAGGAACAATGCTGCATTTGCGATGTCCTCCGGCTTTCCTGCACGTTTAAGAGGCAAACCTTCAACCCACTGAGCTTTCATGTCGTCTTTGAGAACGGCCGTCATGTCAGTTTCGATGAAGCCCGGTGCAATTGCATTTACGCGAACACCACGGCTTCCGACTTCTTTTGCCAAAGCCTTTGTATAAGCAATGATTCCGCCCTTTGAAGCTGCGTAGTTAACCTGGCCGCCCTGTCCGTGAAGGCCTACGATAGAAGCCATGTTGATGATTGAGCAAGACTTGTCTTTTGCACGAATCATGTTGCCAGAAACAATCTGGCTGATAAGGAATACGCTTGTAAGGTTGATGCGAAGAACATCGTCCCAGTCTTCTTTTTTCATGCGGAAAGAAAGACCGTCGCGTGTGATTCCGGCATTGTTTACAAGAATGTCAAATGTTCCGGCCTCTGCCAAAGCAGCCTTTACAACCTCAGTAACCTGCTCAGCATTTCCAACATCAGCATAAATTTCATGGAAAGCAACACCGTTTTCTGCGGCGAGTTTTTCCAAGTCAGCTTTTGCTGCGCTAGGCTTAGAGCACAAGCCCCAAACTTCAGCTCCGTTTTTCAAATATGCTTCAACAATAGCCTTACCGATTCCCCGGCTAGAACCTGTCACAAGTGCTTTTTTATTCTTCAACAACATAAATTTCTCCTTTTATTTTAACCACAGATTACACAGATGGCACAGATTAAAATTTTGGAAGGGAGAAGTCTCTCCCTACGCGCCCACTTCGTTGGTCGCTACCCTCTCTACGGGGAGATTCCCCGTAACGCCCCTTTATGAAAGCGTAGTATTTCAAAACTGTACGTCACACAGAATAAACTAATCTGCGTTTATCTGCGTGCATCTGCGTCTAATTTCTACAGTGCCTGAATAGCCTCAGCAGTATTCACCGGTGTACATGCCAGTGTTGCGCCGAGTTCTGTCTGACCCCAGAGGCCACTCAAAACTTTGCCTGGTCCTACTTCGAGGATTACCCACTCGTTTGCTGAATCTTCTTTAATCATATCTGCGAGAACTTTCTCTTCATCTGTCCAGCGAACCGGGTGAGTAAGGTGGTCAACAGCGCTTACTTTTGCAGGAGCACCCTCTGTGACTTTTTTGCCAGTAACATTTGAGAAAAGAGTGATTTTTGGATCACAGAATGTGTATGGCTCCAGGGCAACCTTGAAATTGTCGGCTGCACGCTGCATGAGCGGTGAGTGGAATGGACCTGCAACAGCCAGGCGAACCGTTCTGCGAGCACCGGCGGCTTTTGCGGCCTCCTCAGCCTTTGTAAGACCGTCAGCGGTTCCGGAAATTACTGTCTGTTTGACGCTGTTGAGGTTTGCGGCATAAGCGCCTTCGATTCCGTTTGCGATTTCTTCAACCTTTTCTGGTGGCAAACCGAGGATTGCGCTCATTCCAGGAGCATTTCCGGCGTTTTCTTCGGCAATCTGCTCGCATACTTTCTGCATGATTGAACCGCGCTGGCAGACAACTTTGATAACGTCCTCAAAAGAAAGGATTCCGGCTGCATACAAAGCAGGGAATTCGCCCAAAGAGAAGCCCATTGCAGCACTTGGTTCGATTCCTTTTGATTTGAGGGCGGCCATAACAGCAAGACTTGCAGCAGTGATTGCAAGCTGGCTGTTGTCACTTCTATTTAATTCAGTCTGCTCAGTTTCCCAAAGCAGCTTCGGAATGTCTTTTCCTGTTACTTTTGAAATCTCGTCAATGACCTTGCGAGCCTCTGGAAAAGCCTCGCAAACATCTTTAATCATTCCCTGAGCCTGTGCGCCCTGACCCGGGAACAAAAATGCATACTTCTTAGCCATTATTTTCTCCTTATTATGACAAAAAATTAAAAAATGTCATTTTCGATATTCATATTATAGAAATAAAAGAATTTATTCAAGGGGAGAAGTCTCTCCTAGCGAGCGGCACTGCGATGCAGTGTAAAAACACTTGAGAAGTGTTTTTAGCGAGTCTCCCGGAGAACTATGTTCGTAGGGTAAGCCGCACTTCGTTGCGCCGTTCCCCTCTCTACGGGGTTCCCCCGTAACGCCCCCGCGCTAAGGATTGTAGGGGTGGCGAAGCCGTTCCGAAGCGACGGTGGTTGAGCGGAGTCGAAACCACCATCGCGCAGGAATAAAGTGCGGTTAGCACGGAACCCCGGAAAGCTAAACGAGCACGACAACGAGAGTGCTCGCAAAAAGCCTGACCGCCAGAGGCGGAAGCGCCCAGAACTTTCACTTTTTTATTTTCAGTTTTCCGTTTTCCACTCAAAATGCTGCCAGTCTTTGACGCCTTTCCAGTCGCCGCCCCACTCAAAGCCAGCTTTTGTGAAGAGCTTGTAGGCCAGGTCATTGTGGTCGATTTTGTAGGGAAATTTTTTGCTCCGGTCAAGGTAAGGAGCAGAGTTGAAGGGCTCAATGCTGGGCTTTCCCCTGACCATTTTGTAGTAGGGATTGTAGAGCGGGTTTATGTCAACGGCCAGCCCTGCCCCGTGCTTTGAAACCGTGTTTGTATGGGAAATAAAGCGGAAATTGAAGCACGAAGAATTGTTGTCGCTCATGGATTTTTCGTCGTCGGCGCCATACTCGTCAACAAGGCGGATTTTTTCAATCGGGTAGCCGGCCTCATAGAGTTTTTTGAAAATATCCAGCAGGGTGTCGGCGATTTTTACGTTGCAGACAAGCTCGCCTTCTTTTGTCGCGCCGCCCAGAGTTTTGTGAAGGAGACGGAGATGGCGAAGCTCACTCCGTGGAATCGTGCAGTTTTCCTTATAAGACTTGCCCCACATTCTTGCAAAAAGCTCGTCAGAAATCTCATTTATATAGAAGGAAGATTCAAGTTCCGTATTCAAGTCCATTTCGATTTTCTCCACGCTGCTTTCCTGAGCAAAACAAAGCCCCGAAAGAAATAAAGCCAGCAAAAGAGGCAGAATATTTTTCATCATGGGAAATTATAGCAAAAAATCAAAGAAATTTGCAGGAATTTTACATTTGCATTGCCGAAAATCGAATTTTTTTGGAAATAAATATATGTAAGAAAAAGAAACTTACATATATTTATTTCGAAAGGAGTTTCCCATGAAAAACGAATTTCAGACAACCAATCAGAACATGAGGGAAGAGGCAGTTACGCTGCCAAGCATCGACGCTACGCGAAGAACCTTCCGTGACACGCTATTCCGTTCGATTTACAGCGGAAAGGATGACAGGAGCAAACGCTGGCTACTCTCGCTCTACAATGCTTTGAGCGGCAAAAATTACACGGACATTTCCGCATTGGAAATCACAACAATTGATGATGTAATTTACGTCACTATGAAAAATGATTTGTCATTTCTGATAAATTCAGAAATGCATCTTTTCGAACAGCAATCTACGGTGAATCCAAACATGCCGCTCAGAGGACTACTTTATTTTGCACAACTTTATCAGAAGGAAGTTGCCAAACGCAAGCTGGACATCTTCGGGCGTTCGCGCATAAAGATTCCGTCTCCGAAATTCGTGGTGTTCTACAACGGTACACAAGAACAGGATGACATCGTGAAATACAGACTTTCAGATTTGTTTGAAGTTTCTGACAGTTCAGGCGAATTTGAATGGACGGCAACCGTAATCAACATCAATAAAAATCACAATGAAACTCTTCAAAAAAACTGCGAGTCGTTGTATCATTATTGTGTATTTGTTGATCGTGTAAAGGCGAACCTCAATAAAAAAATGGAGCCAAAAGATGCGATTAACGAGGCCGTGGACTTTGCCATCAAGGGCAATTTTCTAGAGGGATATTTCAAGGAGCAGCGAATGAACATCGTCGGGAACCTTCTCACAGAATTCAATCAAGAAGATTATGACCGCAACCGCCGTGCCGAGGGCTTTGAAGATGGCGTTGAGTATGGCAAGGAAGCTGCCTCCATTGAAAACGCGAAGAATTTGCTAAAACTCGGAGTTACTGCGGAAACTGTATCACAAGGCTGTTCACTTCCTCTGGAGCAAGTGCTCACATTAAAAGAAGAACTTAACCGCGAACCGGCCACCGCAAAATAAATTTTCCAAAAACAAAACTTCTATCAAAGCAAAAAAACAGCCCCGGTCACGAAATTGTTACAACTGGGGCTGAACTTTTTATTTCCTACTTGCGATTCTGTTGACGCTAAAGTTTATCCTTCACCACATCAATCTGCCAATTTTTTTTTTGGATTTTTCTGACTTTTTCTGTTTTACATTGCCGAAAATCGATTTTTTTTGGAAATAAATATGTATGAGAATTAGAAGAACATTTGTGATCGGCCGCACACGGATTCTTTCTTTCTCAAATACACTTTTATGGGAGTTTCTATGACAGAAAGCATTTTCAAACCAAAACCTGTTGACGAATTGACTTTTATGGACGATGGCATGTTCCAGGAAGTCTTGCGGAATCCGGAGATTTGCGCGGAGCTTGTTGAGCGGCTTCTGCACATACAAGTAAACCATATCGAATACCCTGAGTTGGAAAAGACAATCGCACCGTATTACACGACGAAGGGAGTCCGGCTAGACGTGTATCTAAAGGACACGGACAAAATCATAGATGTAGAGATGCAATCCTACCCGCAGGACGCACTTGGCAAACGCACCCGCTATTACCAGTCGATGATAGACATGGACAGTCTCATGAAGGGGCAGGATTATTCAGAGTTGAAAGACAGCTACATCCTCTTCATCTGCAAACGCGACCCGTTCAAAGACGAGCAGAAAAAGTATTACGGCCTCCCATGTTACACGTTCAAAAACACATGTTTGGAGAATCCGGCAGTAAATTTGAATGACAAATCCTTGAAGGTAATTTATAATGCAAGTGCATACAATGAAGAAAAGGACGATAAAGTGAGAGCATTCCTTCACTTCATCCACACGAACGAACCAGGAGAAGACGACTTTACAAACCGTCTGTCCTCGCTGGTTGAGCAGATAAAGGACAACGAAAAATTCAGGAGGGATTACGCCGCTATGAATTTACATGACAGAGATATAACTAGGGCTGCAAAACAGGAAGGTCTCCGGCAAGGGCTTGCACAAGGTGCACAGCAGAAGGCCGTTGAAGCGGCTAAGAAGTTTTGGACAAATGGAGTTTCGCAAGAAATAATTGCACAATCTTTAGACTTGCCGTTAGCAAAAGTTGCAGAAATAATTAATGGGAAAACATCCGAGATTACGCTGCTATGAATTTACATGACAGAGATATAAGTCGATCCGCAAGATGCGGGTCAGACACCGCAAAATAAATTTTCAAAGCAAAAAAAACAGCCCGAAAAGCATGAATGATTTCTGCTTTCCGGGCTGTTACATTTTTTGTGCCGCATCCGTGCGGCAATTTTACTGGCTACTATTCTCCGCGCAGGAAGTCGCACTTTTATGCTTCGGCATCCATGCCTGCGCAAAAAGTGGCCGAGAATTTCAGAAACCTGAAATTCTCGCTTGGCTTTATGGCACATCCTTGTGCCAATTTTTTTAGCTACTCTTCAGCACGCAAGAAGTCGAGGGCGAGCATGTCGGAGTTGAAGCCTACGGCGACAGGAGCTTTGACTGAGCCAGCCTTGGTTTCTTTTACGTCAGCCATTACAGAAGTTCGCTGGTCACTTGCTGAGTAACGGGCAGGATCTGTCATAGCCTCAAAGATTGGCGTTCCGTCTTCTTCAACATCAACTACATAAGCTGCTTTGACACCTTTTGTTGTACACATGAAGCTTGTATCGATGTAAGAAATTACTGGCGCGATGTCGGCGAGTGTTTTTCCTGTACCTGTTGCACTTGGATCTGTAAGCTCGATATCTGTCCAGCGACCTGCACCATTTGAAGCGTCAACAGCAACACTCTTTGAGACTCGATATGTAGAACCGCTCTTTGTGAGGTAGAGATAGTAAAGTTTTGCAGTATCTGCGTCTTGAGCAGCAACATGCAAATTACCCGCTTTATCCATTGCGGCACTTACATAGCGGCCAAAGTCTGATTTTACACCAATTGGTCTGATGCCCGTTGATTTCGTCCATTCGCTTGTCGACTGCGGGAACTCATTATCACCATAAGCAACTTCAAGAGACCTGTTTGTCTTGTTGTAATAAACGATTACAGGTCTTGGACGGCCGCTCGTTGTATCCACAAGAACATCACTCCATTCACCGGCAATTTCTGTGAATGTCGGATTGTTGCTTGTAGTGTCGTTTCCAGCAACTACAGAAGCACCGTCTGTCATGTGGTCATAAGTTTTCTGCTTAGGCTGATTTCCAGCTGTCATTGGAGAAGATGTCATTTCAGCAACAATATCCAAATCATGGTCGACGTCAATCTTGCCCCATTCTTTGAGGGCTGTATTTGCATACTTACCGTCATTTGACTTGAATCTGTGACCAACCCTGTATGCCGCATATTTAAGACACTTAGCATACGAATCATAGTAACTGATATAAATATAATCTACACCAGTAACAGATGGTTTGCTTCCTGCTGAACTATACCTGAGCGAATCTGACTCGTCATACCAGCCTGTAATTCGAGGATTCTTGAACTGATAGAGAACTGAATCATAACCTCCGGAAGAATCTCGAGCATGAGAAGCCTTATTGTATCCCTGACGCTCAATGAAGTACGGGAGTTTTTCTTCTTCAATGGTGTTGCTTTTGTATGGATTGAAATATCCACGGTCATACCAGATACCTTCACGCATCATGCACAAACCAAGTCCCCAGACTGAACCAGAGTCGCCGCCAAGAGAATTGTCCTGCATTACGTAATATGGAACACCATTTACAATCGTGTAATCCATTTCATCAACAGGGGCTACATAAGCTACTTCCGAAGAATTGAATGCAATGTTATCTCCGTGATTCTCATACTCTCTGCCGCTGACATAACCATACAACTTCAAGTCATCTGAAGAAATTGCAGCATAATAACTGTCATTCATGCCAGTTACAGGATCAACGGCAGTAGAATAACCAGCCTGCTTGTAGAGCCAGCCGCCACCTGGAGCCGGAGCTGCATCAATATTTGCCCCTTCACTTACTGAAGCAGGTGCACCGCTACCACTATTATACTGGTCGACTTTCTTAATTACGCCGCTATGCGGGTTGATACTTCCCTTGAACAGAGTTTCATCAGGAACATTCCAAACCGCGATATACCTGTCGTCTGTCCAGAAGTTTGTTCCGGCTTTGTTTGCTGCCAGGAGGCCGTTTGTTGGTCGATTTAATTTATCAACTTCACCTGCAACATAGCCTTCTTCAATATTATAGCCGCCGTTTTCGTTCTCGTTGTTCATTGTTCCAATCCAGTCTGACATGTCATCAGTTGAACCGATCTGGATCCAAACTTTAACCCAACGTGAATATTCTGGAGCGTTAATAGTAATCTTTCCGTCTTCAGCTGTAATCGGAGTTCCTCCAGCTTCTCCCCAGTCGCTTGATTGTTTAGCTTTATCCTTAGTCTTATAGAAACTTACCCAATATGTCGCACCTGCCGCAAAGTTCATTCCCTCGATGACCATTGGTTTTCCGGCCTGAACAGGGAATTTACCCAGTCGTGAGCGGCTTGCAGAGCTTTCTGAAGCCGGGTAAATGCTCTTGATATACGGCACGAACTTCATTTCATAGTGTGACGTAAGGGCTTTCTTGATTGTCTGAACTGTATCAGCAGCAGAATTATTTGCGTTCTTATCAACAGCACCCACGTTGACGCTTTCGCTGAGGGAAAGTCCGTATTTTGTCATGTCGATTGCCACGCGGAATGTCATTTTGTGACCAGCCTGATTTGGCTCTGGAGCATCAAGGATTTCAACTTTCTTCCAGTGTGCCGGCAATCCGCTTGTTACAGGAACCCATTCGCCGTCAGTATAATTTGCAATCGTTGCTTTTGTGTTGCCTGGATCCGTGAATGTGGCTTCTGTAAGGCGGGTTTCGTCCTCAACGGTTGCCCTAATCCAAACCTGACCAGAAACGCCCGGTTTTGCAGAAGTCTTAACTTCATCTGCTGCTGAAAGAATATCGATGTGTCCTTCTGGATTACCGTCATCATCATAGCAGAATGAGCCGTCTTCCTTGCTGTTCCAGTAGAACGGATGAATTACAGCCTTTGGAGCGATGTCATCAACAACGTTTACAACCATTGGAATCTTGAGGAGAGAATAAAGGGAATCTTTACCCTGAGTTGTGCCGCTAGTTGCATCCCAGATTGTGAACGCAAAGTATTTAACTTCGCCTGCAGCCTGTCCGCTCGTCCAGCTTTCGTAGTTTTTAAGGGTGTCATTGTCAAGAACAAGACCTTTGTACTTGCCGGTTACGACGCCACCGTGAGTATTATCTTCACCCTTGTAATCAGTCTGAGTTGTGTCGTAGTAGTTCCACTTGTCAGCCTTGTGATTTTCTGCAAGAAGTTCTGCTACGGTCTGGGCTGTTCCAGCCTTGTCAGCAAGAGAAAGAGAATCAGAATCCGTATAAAGCGACTTGAGTGAACCAGAACCCATACTCAATTTTGTAATTGTGGCATCTTTTACATCATCAACTACCTTGTAGAGATACTTGAGGTCTTGAGTTGCCGTTGTGTTACCACCGATAATTTCCGGCAATACCAAAAGTTTGTCTTTTGCGACGAAGTTGCTTGATTTGAGCGTTACAGTTCCCTGAATCTTTCCGTCAGAAGAAAGAGCCGAGTAGAAGCTGAGTTCTCCGTACTCGGTGCCGTTTGCAGCATAGCCCGGATAAAGCTCGTTGTTTGCAGCAACTGCACCAGTTGAAGTCTCTGAGAAGTAGTCAAACTTGCCGTTTCCGTTCAAGTCTGTACCCAGGAAGACTTTTGAGATTCGAGGGCGGTTGTTCTGGATGCTTGTCTCGACATAGCCAGAGTTGACGTTGCCAGCTTCGTCGAATGCAACTACGTGAATCTGAACAGGGCCGTCCGGGATAAAGTCTGAGCGTAAGGTTGCCTGCCACTTGTAGTTGTTTCCTGACTGCTTGACCATCTCAACGAATCCGTCGCCGTCATCGTTAGAAACTGTCCAGCCGCTTTCAAATCCTTCCGCAACCTGATGATTTACGACATTTGCGTAAACCATTTCTACAGTTGTGAATGATGTGTCAACGTCATCATCGATTGTAATTGTTCCGCTTGTGCCATCTTCGCCTTTATCAGTAATCAGGTGATAGCTTCCGCCGATTTTAACAAGGCTTCCGACTCCGAAATCAGTGTATTCTGCAAGAGAAGCGTTTCCAATCTGGTTCAAAGCTGGTCGGTTACAATTTTCGAAAACTTTTACAGGAAGCTTTTCAGCATTGATTTTTACAGTGCTTCCGTCAATCGTGACTCCGTTTCCATCATTATTAATTGATGTTCCACCACCGGCTTTTTTTCTTTCAATTGCATTGTACCAGTAGCCAACACCAGCCTTTTCTTTTCGGAACCAGACTGCAACGTAAGCCAAGCCAGAACCGCTTTCCTTAATCGTGTCACCGAATGTGTATGAGCCGTCTGAGTTTTCAACCACATTTTCTGAGCCAACGACAAGACCATTAAAGTCTTTGAGACGAAGCTTAGACTTATCCTCAACCGCAATCTCATCATTAGGAGTTTCTGTCGTATCATCAGAAAGATACATTCCCGGAGCCGTGTTATCCACGAAGAAGCTCAAGTTCTGTGTAACGTCCGTGTGCTGTCCGTCGTCAAGTTCGATTGTCGGATAGAACTGAGTTGCAGTTTTTCCATTACCATTTTTCAACGTTTCTGTATCAATAGGTATGATGAACGTACATTCTTTTTCACCAAGCCCGCTTACGATAATACCACCACTAGCAGCCTTTCCTTTTTCGGCTTTTCCGGCAAGCGGAATATATGCTTTTCCAGAAGAAATTGTGAATCCTTCAACGCTCGCATCATCAGTAATTGTCGCCTTCAAGTACCAGTCGCCATTTCCATTGTTGTGAGAAATGTACATGCCGGCACTGTAAGAACGGCTCAAAGTTGGAACGAAAGTTTTGACTTCTTCCGCACTTGTCGGATCTGACTCATACTGAACGAGCTGGATATTCTTAAGTTTTGGAGCGTTCTTGTCTACAAAGATGTTTTTAACAAGAGGTGAGCCATCAGCAGCAAGAGTCTCAACCTGGAATGTGCTTGCCGTGCCATTCTTGTCGTAGGCAACGAATGTAGCGCGTGCAATCTTGATGTCCTTTGCTTCTTCATCATCGCCGCTTCCCTGTGTTCTAAGCAGTGCTGCAAGATTACCAGTTTTATCCGTAGAGATTGCAGATGTATTGATAGAAATCTTCCAGCTTGAAGGCTTTCCTTCTGCCGTGATTGTTGCGTCTGTTGTGCTCAAAGTTCCCTTTGTTACGACTTCTGTTTCTGCAAGAATGTCACGTGTGACTGTAACCCAATCAGTTACAGTATTAATAGAAGATTCTGTAGCATCAGTGCAAGAGAATTCAAGTTTAGTCAGCACGACTTTATCCGCGTCGCCAGCATCATCAGTAACACTACCCTGGAAGTTCAAGTTTCCGCCTGTCTTTGCGAAGTTTTCAGGAGCAGTGATTTCGATTCTTGGAATACCTGCGTAAGGGTCAACGAGAATCTTAGTCTTTGTTACCTGACCGATTCCAGTTTCATCCTCAGTATAGAAATAAAGTGGAACGTAAACGCAGTATTTCTTGTCAGCAGGCAGAGTTGTGGCTTCATTTACCGAGCTTTCGATTGTTGTTGTCTCTGCATACTTTAAGCCAGTGCCAGCTTTTGCGGTAGCATATTCAATCAAGCTCAAGCCGTCTGTTGATTCTGTAACAAATTTAGAGCTTGTGACCGGGATTTCCCACATCAAGGCTGTATGCTCTGTGTAATCGTTTAAAGCTCCTTTAGAATTCTCGACAGCATTCATGTCTTTCCAGCCATCGTTTGAATCAAAAATATATCCGGCCGTATCGATTTTTGTTTTTGTTGTAGAGTCCGGAATAATATAGAAGAATTTTGTAATTACAGAAGAATCACTTGCCTGTCCGCGGAGGACCGTAGTTCCAACGATTGAATCAGTACTTGCACCGTCAGTAAGGTTTGGAGAAGTTACAGTTACTTCAGGAGCTGTCTTATCGATAAAGATTGTGCCTGTCAAAGCATCAGAAGCACGACCTGATTTGTCCGTAACGACAATCGCAACTGTCAGAGTTCCTTCTTCGGTAATGCTTGAAGTATCGATTGGTCCAATAATGTATGTGAAACCAGGGTCTGTATCAGCTGTTCCAATAGTACCTGTTCGAGTAATTTTGTTTGTCGCAGCTGTTGCGGCTGTTGCGGCTGTTGTCAAAGTGATTGTGTTCTTTCCGACTTTGAGAGAAACATCTTTGGCAAAGTCATCGTTTAAAGCGACATCTTCTTTGGCAATAACTTTGAGCCACATATATCTTGCATTTGTACCAAAACTCTTTGTCCTTCCCGAAGCATAAGGAGAAGGATGTGTTTCATCCACAGTTTCAGGTTCAACTGGAGCTGTCGTTGTTTCTGTAGAAGCAATTTCCATGCTCTGAACGCTCGGTGCATTAAGGTCGATTTTGAATTCAGCAGCTGCACTGTTCAAAGATTTAACAGAATCAGCCTTTGCATAAAGTACATAAGGCTTTCCGTCAGCTGCAAATTTTCCTGTAGCTTTGCCGGTTTCAAATACAGTTCCCTTCGCATCAGTAATCTGGAATTCAAGGGAATGAGATCCACCAGCAAGACCTGTGATTGTCCATTCGCCGCTCTGAAGAGTAAGGTTGTCGTCTTTCCAATCTGTATCTCCAGTATCTTTGTATTTGAATGAAGTTACGTTTCCGTCATCATCAGAAATCGTGCCCTTGATTGTCTGATTTGAAATAATTGCGTCTGCATCATCCATTGTAGAGAACTTGATAAGTGGTCGGTCAGTGTCCTGATCAACTTTTACGGTAACAGGAACTGAATATCCAATGTTGCCGGCCTTATCAGTTGCTTTTGCACGGATGTAGTAAACAGTGTCCTCTGTAAGTTTGGATGTGTCAAAATTACTTGCGCTGAAGGTGTAATTGCCAGAGAGAGCAAAGTCATCCATACCAGCGTGAGAGTCCGCAGAAAGAGTTTGCCAGCCCGTATCACTGTCAGCGGAAGCAGAGGCATTAGTCGTGTACTGAATGGCCGTGATTGCCGTGTCAGGGAGAATGTTTCCATCGCTGATTTCACCGCTCAAATCAATGATACCGTTGATTTCAATTACAGAAGAAGTTGCAGAATCTGCGTCGGCCGGATTCTTAAGTTCTACCGTTGGTTTCGTCTTATCCACGATGATTGTGGCAACGCTGCGGTTAACCATGTTTCCGTCGCCGGCGTTGTCTTTTACTGTGGCGTAAACGGCAAAGGTTCCCGATGCAACTTCACTGAACAGAGAGGCTGCAATTTCACCGCTCCATTTCTTTGTTCCTTCAGAATCCCCAGAATCGCCTGCCGTCAAAGTTGCAGCAATGCTTGAGCCGGTCGTATTCTTGTCGATTGCAACACTTCCGCCCGCAGTCTTACTTCCCTTGCCTTCAACATAAAGCACGACTGATTTAATTCCAGAATCAGCGTCACTAGCCTTTCCAGAAAGAGTTATATTTCCTTTTTCGAAATTTGTCAGAATCTGACTTGCAGAAAGTCCGTCACTTGAACCGTCGATTTCAACGTTCACGTTCTCTTCAAGTTCAGGTGTACTTGTATCAACATTGATTGAGAAACAGCCGTCAAGGGAAACTTCAGTTGTCTCGCCAGCCGGTGTATATTTATAAGTGACAGTATCAAGAGCTACGTTTCCTACATAATCCACAGCTGCCAGAACGAGGTAGTTCTTGCCTTCTGCAAAGCCCGCAATTGACATCTTGTAGTTAGACTCGATTGGCTGGTATTCATAAACTGTATTCGAAGAATTTACTTTTACAAGCCGTGTTTCGTTTGCAGACAGAGGTGCGAAAACACCGCTCTTTTCATTTTCATAGTTAGAAATGAAGGCCGTAATATCCGCTGGACTTGGAGGTGTGTTCTGGAAAATCTTGTAGTAAATTGATTTCAAGCCACTGCCATTTTCCATGAACTGACCGCGAATTTTGATCGAGTTTGAATTGCCGTAAGTTCCAGGGGCATAATTACTGCCGACGTCTTTGTCCTGACCTTCAACTTCTGTGACACCACTTCTTACGGCAGTAATTTCTTCAAGAAGGTTGTCAGAGTCACCAACGCGGAAGATTTTGTCCGTTCCATTTGAGTCAGACAAGTGGATTCCGTTAGGAGCAAGAGTATCAGGCGTGATATGAATTTTCTGCTCAAGAACATTGTTTGCAATGTCAGTAATCTTAATCGTAATGTTTGAGTCACTGTCCAGGGCAGGAAGTGTAATTCCAGTCCAGCTGAAAGAAGCCTCAGCTGCCGTTTTTGTCGTTCCTACAAGTTCAATCTTTGCAATTCCTTCATTGTCAGTTGTGATTCCAGAAAGTGCAAAACTGTGTCCTTCACCATTGTTTACATAATAATGAGGAATTTTTTCACCATTCAAGTCAAAGTCAGAATCTTTGTAAGCCTCAAAACCAGCTTTTTCATCAGTAAAGCTGTGATTTCCGAGCTTTGGCGCCTCATTATCAATTGCAATCGTGAACATCTTGAAATTCTCGTTGTAATTGCCGGCATTGTCATAGTAATTTGCCCGAACTTCACCGGCCTTGAAATCTGCTGCCGTGATTTCTGCTTTCCATGCCGTAATTTTTGTTTTATCCGCAATTTCTGAAGCTGACTTCCATTCAGCACTTTCAATTCCGCTGGCAAGAGATGCAGCATCAATTGGACTTGTAGTGAATTTAAAGCTTTCGGCAAGAATGTCAGTCTGTGTTCCAGAAGCAGTTGAATTGATTACATTCAGCAGCAGTTTATCTGTATCAACGCCAGAGCCTGCATCCGAAATGAGGCCGTACAATTCAACATCATTTCCGCCGTTTGTAAGAATTCTTCCACTAACCTCACCTTCAACCGCAACTGTGCCGTTTTTTATCAACTTGTAATAATAGTTTCCGAAATATGGCTGAGTCATGTCGACTTTAATTTTGCTGTATACAATTGGATCTGACTGATTGCCAGCCTTGTCAACTGCAACAAGGGTAAGTTTATGTGCATGCGCAGCATCACATTCGCTGAATCCAGAAATATTTTCGGTGTATTCCCAGAGGCTTGTATTCTGCGTATTTTGTGTCGCTGCGAAACTCTTTGTCGCACCATTCAAAACAGAGTCACTTTCATTCTCAAGACGCCACTTGTCTTTATCAGGACCGTCACCACCGACTTTAACAGGATCTTTATCGAGCCAGTAGTAAATCATATCGACTCCAACTTTCTCGGTAATGGCACCCTTGAACTGCAGGGTAACATTGTTAAACCATTGGCCGTCAGAAGAAACACCAGCGGCACCTTTTACTCCGCCGACTGAAGAATCAGCATCCTTAATTTCAGGATTAGTTTTATCAATGATTATGCGGACTGCAGACATTGAATTCTGGTTGTAGCGGTCTGTTGACTCGTACTCAATTCTGTAAATATCTTCTTCAGAAATCTCAAGAGAATCCGTCCATGTTTTGTCACTGTTGATTGTAATTTCCGTGCCGCTATCTCTGTCTGCAAAAATTTCTTTGCCGTCTGCCGCACTTGTAGCCGCCTGATCCAATTTTCGGATATAACGATGAATTTTTGTTCCTTCATCATTTTGTGCGATAACGCCCTTTGCAATAAATTTTTCTTCCTGATAAGAATTTGCAGAAGGAGAGTTGATTGTTACTTCAGGAGCACCGTCATCAATTGCGATGAAGAAAAGGCCTGTGTCGTATGACTTGTATGGTAAAGCCGTCTGGCCACTTGCAGCTGGAGTTACCGAAAGTTTAGAATCCCTTACTTCGATTTTTAACTGATAAACAGCCTCCTCGTTTGGAAGCGGATATTTCCACTGTGCAGAAGTTTTTGTGAATGTTTTTGTTTCTTTTACAAGTGGCGTACTTCCGCCATTTTCCGGATATACATAAACCGTAACGCTTGCAACCTGATCATCATCAGTAAGATTAATTTCAAGAGTATTGTCATTTGTAGTGTTGAAAAGGTTGCTTGTATCAGACCTGATTGCAGCTTTATGAGCCTTGTCTGTAGCACTATCCCCCGTTACAGCATATTCATTTGAATAAGAAGCATTTCCCAAAGTAATTCGCGGAATATCAGTTTCCTGGCGAATTTCAATAGGCTTATTTACAGGGACACCTTCAACTGTATTATAATCCGTGCTTGTATATGAACCTTTGTTTTCGCAAACATCTTCTGCAGTTACAGTAACAACAAGTTTTTTGCTTTCAGTTTCGCTGGCAGGCAACTTTGTCGTATCGATAAAGATAGAGCCGTTAGTACGCTTGCCCAAATCAATTTTTTCTGTACTTGAACCAGCGTAGTCGGAAGTTACGTCATTTCCATCCAGTGAAAGAGTATAATAAACATTGTTAAGGTTTGCTTCGTCAACAGAATACTGAATTTCAATAAGTCCGTTTACATAGGTTTTTGCGTTTTCTCCGCTTTCACTCGCCTCGCCCTCAAAGAACTGGGTACCGTCAACTGTCGGTTTAATCGTTTTAATTTCAACGGCAGGCTTTTTAGCATCCACGTATATTGAATCAGACTTTGTTATATACTGTTTGGTCGTTGAAGTTGCCGTCACATTTGAAGCCAGTGTGTAAAGCTTACCTGAGTTTTCTTCTGCCTTATAAGCAAATCCCGGTATTTTTTCTGGAGTGAATGTCCAGTCTCCGGAATTCTTATCGTATACGATAGAATCATTTGTATCGTCAGAGTATTGTTCCTCACCCTCTGCATTTACCCCTTCAAAAAGATGAGCTTTTTCATCATCAAGGCTCCATCTTACTGTGTAAGAGCCGAGCACTGTGTTTCCGTCGTCTGCATTCTGAACTGTAAGTTCAACCTTTATTGAATCTACTTTGAGGGTAGAACCTTCAGGCATGATTGCAGTACCATTTATAATTGCTTTTTCAGTAGATTTTACATATTCTTTATGAGCAGCAATAGTCAATGTCGGTGCAACGCCCGCTTCACTTGCCTTGAATGCGTAGAGTGAATTATGTGAGAATTCCACATCATCTTCGTCGCAGCCTGTAACGACAAAGGCATAAATTCTGCCCGAAGTATAGGCGTCTTTTGGCAACATGCCGCTTATGTTGGTCATTGTAACCGAACTTCCATCATCGCCGGAGTTATCGCAAACCAGGATTACTTCTTTTTCTGCAAACTGGCTCTCAACGGCAGTCTTGATTTCTTGGGCATGCTCATTGATTTCTGCAACACTTGCATACGGTTTCTGGGCCTTATTTGCCAAATCTGCGACTTTCTGAATCTTAGCGAATTTCTGTGTGTCATCAAGTCCGTCAACAAGAACTGTCCATACCTTAACCTTTCCAGGAAGGATTGCCGTACCGTCAAGGCCTGCGCTGATTGTGACAGAAACTGTGTTTCCACTTGAAGCTTCAATGTAAACAGCATTTCCTTCACTGTCTTCTGATGGCGCAAATCCGTTTACATTATACGTTGGGTTTGCCTGCGGGTTCAGGGAGAATGAAAGTTTTGAAGCATCCTTGTCATCACCGTTTTCGTTACCTGTATCAATTACTGATGAATTTAAAATTTCAAGAGCCTGAGAAGCCTTTGTGCTGTCCGGATAGCTTCCATTCAAAATGGTCATAAAGTCAGCAACAGAAAGACCAAGACCAAGTTTTGAACTAATAAGAGATTTGTAAACTGAGTCATTGAGCCAGAGTTTTGAACTTACGTTACCAGAAGTGGTGTTTTCTGTTTCAGAAGGATCTTTGTATTGCTTTGTGCTGTCTTCCACAAGAACCGTACAATAAAACTTTTTAGTTCCAGCTGCATCGTCAGTTCCATAAATTTCATCATAACGATTATTCTGAGTAGTCTTTGCTGCCTGGTCACCACGGTTAAAATAATGTTCTGCAATTACGACGCTTGTTCCACCAGCTGTAGCAATATCTTCTTCTTTATATTCGCCGACAAGAGTTCCGTTTTCATCCACGATTTTTGCCGTAAGACTTGCGATTGTGTGGTCATCGGCAATCGTGCCGTCAATTGTAAAGCGTGAACCATAGGCAGAAGCTTTTTTGCCCTGTGATTTTATTACACCTGGATTTGAAACTACAAAAACCGGTGCCGAGTTATCAAGGTCAAAAGAGCGGGATGCACTCGTTTTATGGCCTGCTCCATCGTGAGCTTCTGCTGTAAACTGATAGTTGCCGTCGCCATATTTGTATTTTTGACTTTCACTATCGAAGGGATTTATGTCAGCCTGCCATTTTTTTCCGTCTGAATCAATCGTGGCGATTACAGTATCAACAGGTTCCTTTGTATTTGTATCCGTTACAGTGATAAGAATTTTACTGACATTTTTGTCATCATCACAGGTACCTGCAAGTTTAAAAGTGTCGCGTATACAGGCTGCGAGCGGCGGATAAGTGATTTCGATTTTTGGAGCCTCGGTATCGACACTCGCACCAAGTCCTGAATCTTCACCACAAGAAAAAACAAGAAGAGACGAAAGGGCTAATACCCCCCCCCGTACACACGCATTGATGAATTTTACAACACTTTTTTTCATATTTCCCTCACTTTTTTACAACAACGTTGTAGTACTATTTTAAAAGCAGCGAATACTTTTTAAATACACAATTTATTTTAAGGTTTTGGCAATTATTTAAGGGGCATTCAGCCCCTTAAGAGTTACGGATAATCAGTAACTTTAGAATACGTTCACGCGAAGACCGAACGAAATCTGCGGAACAAGACTCTTGATGTCTTCGTCCGAAGAAACGTCTGTTGGAATGAACCACAACTGACCTTCGGTGTAGAATGCGATTGTGCGGAACATCTTCTGTCTAGAGAAGGTGACTCGCGGGAATTCAAGCTGGAAGAGACCTGCAGAAAGAATCTGTGCTTTTCCTGAGCCTGACTGATTGAATCGTGTAAAGTTAGCACCGACCGCAACATTCAAACTGAGCCATTCCCAGTCCGGACCAAAGTAATATCTGAACGGCAGGTAGTAAACGTTTGCAAGAAGCTTGACACCCAAGACATTGTCGCCACCGTAGCGGAGGTTAGACTTGTCAAAGAGGTTTCGCTGCTGCTGTGTGAACTGTCCCCACTGAACCTGAAGCTTAACGTTGTCATCGAAGAAGGTAAGACCTGCACCAACATTGAACAATGTAGCTCCCCAGAACTGCCAGTCGAAGTACAAGCCCTGAATGAATCCCGGAACTTCGTACCAGGCCTTGTCACCCTGACGCAAAGCAAGGGTAAGACTCTTGAGGGCAATGTCGTCGCGGGCAAGACCAGAGAATACCATTTCCTGGTTGTAGTGTCCGCCGGCCCCCGGAGAAATAAGTTTGATTGTAGGCTTGGTGCTGTCGACCTGAACGATACAGCGTGTAACAGCAACTTCACCGTTCTTCATTGTGGCTCGGACGAGCAGGAAGTGGTATCCTTCTGCAATGTCTTCGTTTTCAACACGGAAACGCCACTTGCCGTTTGAAGAAAGTTTTTTGAATGTCTTGCCGTTATCAAGTGAAAGTTCAACCTTATCAACAACTTTTGCGGCTACAGCATCTTTGAGTTCTTTTGGAGCACCCTTTGCGTTTGCACGAACTACTTCGTCTTCATCATATGAGTAACCTGCATTACCAATGATGTATGGGCGGTCAAATGCGAAGTCACCGTAAGTAAAGTTGTCGATTGTTACCCAAGGACCCACTGCAGTGTAATTGAGGTACTGTGTGTTTGAAACAATCTTTGTGCTGTCTGCAAGGTAAGCTTCAACACGAATATTGTGCTGACCTTCGGAAATCATTGTCTGGTCAAGTGAATATTTGAAGAATCCGCTTTCGCTCAATTCAGTTTCTGCTACGGAATTTCCGTCTACAAAGAGAGTAAGGCTCTGGATTTCTGTTTCTGCTACAGCCGTACCGTAAATATTGAACATACCCTGAACGAATTCGCCGTTAAGCGGATAAAGCAGGTCAACTTTTGCCTTTGGAGCCTTTTTGTTGAGCTGAATGTTTCGGCTTACGCGGGTAATGTTGTCAGCGGCATCAACACCTGTGAGCTCAATGTTGTAGAAGCCGTCGTCAAGGTTTGTAATGTCCATTGCCTGAGTGATGATTTCGTCTGGAGTCAAATCAGTGCGGGCAAGGCGTGAAGCAACAACCTTTCCTTCGAGAGAGCGAATTGTAATGAAGAGCTTGGTAAGGTTAATGTTGTCGATTGTCTGACCTGAAAGGAAGAGCATTCCTGTAGTCTTTGAATCATCAAGCGGCAGCATAAGGTCGATTTTTGGAGGTGTATTATCGATGTTAATCAAAGAAGAATACAAACCTTCGATTCCGTACCAGTCAACGACCTTCATGAATACTACGTGAGTTCCGTCTTCAATTACGCGGGTGTCAAGCTCATAGCTCCAGTTACACTGGGTCATTTCGTGACCGAAGTTGCCGATTGCCTCGTTGTAAGAGTTGCCGTTGTCTACAGAAATATAGACTGCCTTGATGCCGTTTTTATCTGTTGCAATACCAGTCATTTTGACAGTCTGCTTGACAGTCTCGCTGATTGGAGGCGTAAGAACGGCACCCTTTGGTTCTTCAAGAGAGATTCGGAAGTTGCGGGTGAACTCAGGACCTTTAACTCCGTTGATATCTTCAGCATAGATTGTGATTGAATGCTCGTTATCAGTGAAGTCCGTGAGTTTCTTTGGAATGATGAAGCTTGTTCCAATCTGGTCAAGTTCTTCATAGCGGCCATTGTCGAATTTATAGAAAATCTTTGGGCCTGCAACAACTTCGCCTTCTTCGTTCTTTGTAATACCGTCATCGTCGTAGATAACACCAGAGAATTCAAAGTCGCGGGTAATTACGGCATTTTCTTCCGGAACGTGGACTTCGGCGATTGGAAGGTCACTTACGTTGTCAATGATGAAATCCCATTGCTTAACTTCGCTTGTATTTCCGATTGCGTCAATGAATTTAAAGGTCATCAAATCATCGATTGGTTTTTCTTTTGTGCCCACATGAGTTGTAATCAGCGATGCAACAGGAACTTCCACTGGAGCAGGCGTTGTTCCGCGGGCAGTAGGCGGCAGATACTGAACTTTGTCCAGCCGTCCGTTATCTTTTACCATAAAGGCAATGAGGTTGTCACCGTTTACAATGTCGTCTGCACCAGGAAGAAGAACTGAAACTTCCGGCGGTGTCGTATCCTTGCGGATTGCAATTGCACGTACAGTTGACTTGCCGGTTACATCGGTTGCCCGGACATCAATTCCAATAAGGCCGTCCTCGAAATTACTTACGCTGACGTTTGCCGTGTACTGGCTTCCGCTTGCCTTCATGTCAATCCAAGATTCACCGCCGTCAAGAGAATATTCAACCTTTGCGATTCCATTTGCGTCCGTTGCGTTTACGGCAAGGTTTGTACCAGTCTGAACCCAAACCTGATTTGCAGGAGAAGTAATTTCAACATTTGGAGCCTCAGTGTCAACGACAAGATTTACCAGAGGAGAAGTGAATGATTTGCCGGTGCCGTCCTTTGCAGTAACAGCAATGTTTTTGTATGAACCGTCTTTGAGGGACTTAATTTCAATAGATTTGCCTTCGTTTGCAAGTTCAAGGGCATTTGAAGAAAGGCTTGCCGATACAGGACCTGTGATATTTGCATAGCCTGTAAATTCTTTGTCCGCAGCAAGGACATAAGCGTTAAGGTCGTTGCTGTAAACGGCATTTTCGTTAGGAATCCAGATAAGGTCACCAGTCTTCCAGCCGCTTCGCTTGTCCGGAACAGGTCGGACAACGCAGAATGTAACTTTGCAGCTTCCTGTTGAAGTTTTGCCGGCTGAAGCCTTTACGGTCAAAGTTGTTACCCGTGAAGGAAGTTTTGCAAGCTTAACGATGTAGTGGCCGTCAACGAATTCTGCCTTGCCGGTCTGCTGTGCGTCACCACCGATTTCAGCGTCACCTTCAATTGTGTAGCTGACTGAAACTGACTTTTCGGCAGTCTCAACATTGAATACGGCGATTGCAGGCTCTGCAGCCCCATAAGGAATCACAACATTCATGCCGCCCCTGTATTCTTCACCATTAATGCTGACAATATCTACTGCAACGCCAGAATTATCGTTTCCTTCAAGAATTTTGCTTTCAAGAGGAGCGTCCAGCAAGTCTTCGTGGATGTATGTAAGGTCTTTAAGGTTGATGAGGGACTTCTTTTCGCTTACACGGTCATAAATATCTGTAGCCGTTACGGTAACCTGAATAAGTCCCCATGGAGCCTTTGCCAGCGGGATTTTTACTGAAATTGACTTTTCCGGAGCCTTCGGAGTGAATTCCTGAGTCTCAAATACATCGTCAACACCAGATTCAATCTTGTAGCTGTAAGATGCGATTCCTGCAGGAGAAGAAGCTGAAACTTCATAGACCGGATTTGATTCCGGATGAACCATAAGGCCGTTTACAACGTCAGCAGTGCCGATTTTTGGCGTAGAGAAGCTTACTTTTGGTCCCATTGAAGTAAATGTGGCCGTTACAGGATTGCCCTGCACACCGTGAATATCTTTTGCAACGACTGTAATCTTATGAAGTCCGGCCTCAAGAGCCTCGTTGTCAAAATGAACGCTGAATACACCGTCTGTTTCAACAGACTGAGCTTCCCCGCCGTCAAGGCTGTACTCAATGGAAGCAACTCCGTCGTCGTCTGTTACGATGCCCCGAACAAATACTGTATTTGCGTCTCCTGAAAGAACTGAGCCTTCAGCAGGTGTCTGAATGGCAACCACAGGCTTGTCTTCTTCCTGATTAATCGGAATAGTCTTTTTGAGGACTACAACGTTTCCTGCAGTATCAACGGCAGTTACAGTGAAGTCAGTGGCTTTTACAGGCATGCCGATTGTATCAATTTCCTTGCTCCAGTAAGGGTTGCCAGGAATAAGTTCAAAATCTTCGGTTACGCCGTTAAATGTCCATGAAAGTTTGTGAATGCCGACCTTATCCTTTGCAAAACCCGCAACAACGAATTTACCGTTGCACACTTCAGTGTCAGGATAAACGATTTTTACGTCCGGCTTAGTGTTGTCAATGAAGTAAAGGAAAGAAGAAACGCCGATTGAGCCCATTTTATCAACGGCCTTGAACCAGAGGATTGCCGGTCCGTCTTTTGCAAGTTTGGTGTCAATCGGAAGGTCGAAAGTTGAATATCCTTCGTTTTTATTTTCTGAGACTTTAGTTTCAAGATATGTTTCGCCGTTATCAAGAGAATAGTAAAGTGCTTTGATTCCGTTTCCGTCTGTTACAGTACCTTTAAGACTGATTTTGCCGGAAACCAGCTCGCCAAGGGCATGGTTTGTAACGACAGTAACCGGCTTTCGTCGGTCAAGGTTCCATGTGACGAAAGCCTTCTTTTTTGGTTTTTCCTGAGAAGAAAGACCGTTGATGTCAACGCCCCAGACTTCGATTGTGTGTGGGCCTTCCGTGAGGTCATTTGTATCGAGATAGTAAGACCAGAATTCCTTTCCTTCAGCCTTTACAGGTTCGCCGCCGTCAAGAATGAGCCAGACTTCAGCAACGCCGTCGTCGTCAACACAGGTACCGACAATGTTCAAGTTGCCCGGAACGCGCATGTTGCTGCTTGGGTTTGTGACTCCTGAAATAGCGTAGTCAGAATCAGGATCGATGAAAAGGTTGTAAGGACCTGCAATCTGGGTGTTACCGCCCTTGTCCTTTGCCTCTACATAGATATTGTATTTACCTTCTTTTTTTTCGTTGATGTCAAAAGTTTCTTTCCAGCTGTCCATCTCTTCGACATCGCGGTAATCAGCGTCTCGTTTGCCGAAAGCGAATGCGGAAAGGCAAGAAGCCAGCATGGTAAAAACAAAGATCGATTTTTTAAGGCTTTTTTTCATACTTTACTATCCTTATACTTTTTAATAATCTATTTAATATTAAGACAAGTGGGAAACAAAAGCAAATTTAATAATTTTTTTTTTCGCTTTTTAAATTTCTCTTAGAGAAAAAATCGACAAAAAACTCCAATTTCTTTACTTTTGAAAAAAAATGAATTATATTGCCAAAAAGGAGGCATGTTAAAAATGGGCGACAAGATTGCAAAATTACAGAAGATGATTGATGAATCCAGCCGCATAGTTTTTTTTGGCGGTGCAGGAGTTTCCACAGAAAGCGGAATTCCGGACTTTCGAAGCCAGGACGGACTTTACAGGCAGGAATGGAAATATCCGCCGGAAACTATCATTTCGCGTTCATTTTTTGACTGCAATCCTCAGGAATTTTACAGATTCTACCGCAAAAAGCTGATTATAAAGGACGTAAAGCCCAACACCACTCACTACAAGCTTGCAGAACTGGAACAGGCCGGCAAACTTAGTGCCGTTGTCACGCAGAACATTGACGGTCTGCACCAGCTGGCAGGCAGTAAAACCGTCTGGGAACTTCACGGAAGCACCCTCCGCAACTACTGCATGAAGTGCAAAAAAAGCTATGACATTGATTTTATTGCCGCAAGCGAAAACACCGAAGAAAAGCTTCCCCGCTGTGAATGCGGCGGTCTTGTAAAGCCAGACGTGGTTCTCTACGAAGAAGGGCTTGACGACAAGGTGATAAACGGAGCCATCGAGGCAATTGCAAACGCAGACATGCTGATTATTGGCGGTACCTCACTGATTGTTTATCCGGCAGCAGGCTTAATCCGCTATTTCAAGGGCAATCATATCGTACTCATAAACAAAACTGCCACAAGTGCAGACTCAACAGCCGATCTGGTGATTCACGATTCGCTGGGCAAGGTTTTCGAGCAGATTAAAGTTGCCAAAGTCTGATTTACCTGAAGCGTGGCGAGCAGGGGGCTTTTAAAGTCTTTTTTTTCTTTTCCTGACAAAACTGCCCGAATCAAGAGGTTCTTTGGAGTGGCACTTTCTTCTATAAATTCAAGAAGCTGCACGCCGTAACCTTTTTGCTCAAGAATTTCGGCCCGGATTGCGTCAGTTGCAAGGGCGGAAAAGCGTTCCTTTATAAGTCCGTGCTTCAAAAGAGGGGCTAAAGCCGAAGATTCTGGCAGGGATTTTGCAGAAAGCTGGGCATTTATTTCATGCTGACAGCAGGGAACCGAAAGAATTGCCTTTGCCTTGCGGCGGATTGCATAATCCAGGGCGTAGTCTGTTGCGGTGTCGCAGGCATGCAGTGTTACGATTATGTCAGGGCGTTTTTCTTCACCAAAAGAAGCTATGTCTCCCACAGCAAAGGAAAGATTTTTTAGCTCCAGTTTTTGGGCAAGGCTGTTGCAATAGGCAATCACGTCTTTTTTTAGGTCAAGACCAAAGATTTGGGCCGGAATTTTTTTAATCTGAGTAAGGTAATGCTGAACTGCAAAGGTAAGATAGCTTTTACCAGAGCCAAAATCTACAATATTCAGCGGCGAATTTTCTGAGAGCGGATTTTTCTCGCCTTCACGCAGGCGGATTACATCGGCCAGAACATCGTCCAGCATTTCAAGGAAACGGTTAATCTGGCGGAACTTGTCGTATTTTGATTTTACGACCTTGCCTTCCGCCGTCATTACGCCAAGATGCACAAGAAAAGGAACCGCAATTCCCTCCGGAAGAAGATAATTCTTTGTACGCGAAAAGGCTCTGAACTGACCCCATAAATTAGGACACCCACAGAGGTGTAAAAATATGGGGAATAATCAAAAGTACAGCATTGACTTCAAGTTACAGGTTGTAGGAAAATACAATCAAGGTGTCTGCGGCTAC
>Ga0129306_1001145_pt1 | contig 32950 bp, 38 predicted proteins | sample P827metagenome_FD_94438 | JGI IMG/M metagenome (GOLD analysis project Ga0129306, IMG submission 94438) | Capybara group fecal microbial communities from Wisconsin, USA - P827 metagenome | ecosystem: Host-associated > Mammals > Digestive system > Large intestine > Fecal | place: USA: Wisconsin...
ATGGATATGGAGGTATTGAAAATATCCTACACAATATGGTTGTGTGGGATATTATGCATCCGATAGATATGGAGCTATTTAATATATCTTGCACTTCTTGAAAATAATACTTATCAAATGCTCTCTATGAAAATATATTATATATTTTGTAGAAAGTGATAGTATGGATAACGAACTCTTAGAAGAAATACACATGATGCGAAATCATGCGAAACGGACACGAGAAGTATACAAGGATGCTGTAAACAAATACACTACTTTTTGTTCAATGTCTTTGGAAGAACTGTTGAAAGAAGCAGAAGCTGAAGAAGATGCAGGCGTCAAATGGAAAAAAAGAAAATTAAAAAGAAGATTGTTAACATTCAGACAACACTTGTTGGAAAACTATGCATTGAATACAGTCAACACTCTTTTAAGACCTATTTTAACAATATACAAATATTTTGAGATTGAACTGTTCCCATTGCCTCCAGTCAACAAAAAGAATGTCACTACTTCAGAACCTATAAGATTCAGTGATTTGCCGGACAAAGAACTGTTAAGGAAAGCACTAAGTGTTGCAAGTCCTTTAATGTCAGCTATCATTTGCTTTATGGTCTCCAGTGGTTGTGCTAAAAGAGAAGTACTTAATTTAACAATCGGAGAGTATATTAAGGCCTTAAGTGATTATACAGATAAAAAAGATATCTATGAAATCATTGAGGATTTGGGGGATGCAGAAAATGTAGTTCCTACTTTCAATATCAGAAGACAAAAAACTGATAAGCATTACACTACCTACTGCAGTCCTGAAGCCGTCAATGCGATAAATTCATATCTGTTAAGCAGGAATGATCCTTTGACCAATGATAAATCTCTTTTTAAGATAAATTCGACATATCTTTCAGAAATGTTTGTTGCTATCAATGATGGATTGGGTTTTGGTAAGGTAGGATATTTCAACAGGCTGAGAAGCCATATGCTCCGTAAGTTCCATGCATCTGCACTTTACAATGACGGCATGAGTCTGGATGATGTCAATGACTTGCAGGGTAAGGCTAAAAACAAAACCGACCAGTCATATTTCATGACAAATCCTGAAGATTTGAAATATGAATATATCAAGCATCTCCATGCTGTAACTATAAGTAAAGAAGTTGAAAAGCTGTCTATCAAATCTCCTGAGTTTATGCAAATGGAGAATGAAAAGAATAAGCTCGAATCTGAACTTGTTGACATTAGAAAAGAGATGGATGATGTTAGAGAAATGAAAAGAGAGCTGGAAGGTCTCAAAGCAAAAGTTGGAAAATAAGAATGATGAATGTGGTGGCATCTTACTTGTGAGATGTCCCTACCAAACATTCATTTATTTTAATTTTAATGTTGATATAACTAATAGCTACTTTTTTTCTTTTATTTTAATCAACTGGTTTTTACATTAACTGCCGTGATTTTGAAAATTATGTTTTGTTTTAGATTGCAGTATATATGAACTGGTTCTGGATTGTTGGTTTTGAATAGCTGATGGCGGGTGTTAATGTTGGTTGGTAACAGGTAAGCTATGTTGATTCAAGTATTCTTTCGCCTTTTTCGGTTAATCTGTATATTTTGCCGGTTTTAACTTCTGGGTTGATGCATTCCATTACTCCCAAATCAAGCAGATGTTTTAGATTATTATAAATAAAATTATTGCTTCTAATGCTGCCGATTTCAGGATGCAATACCTGATCAACATCTGACATGTCCCAGTTTTTACGTCCGACAGATTTGTTCCAGCGATAGATTACAAGGCTCATATGTCGGGATATGAATCCTTTTTCCAAACCTTCTTTGATATCATCAAATTCAGTTATTTCAATAAAATACATTCTGCAGGAATATATTCCATACTTTTGAGCTTTTTCTTTTGGAGGAATACTGCTCATGAATTTCAAGGCGTCTTCATGTGTGCTGTTCCAGGTTAATCCGGATTCATCATTCTCATCTTCGAAGTCAACTACATTTTCACAAATCCATTGCAATAAATTTCGGTCGTTTTTCCTAATCATTTTTACTTCTCCCTGTTTTCATGAGTGGTGATTATTATTTTTTTTAATGAGCGTATTTATAGTGAATGAGAGAGCATTTGGTAAGTATTATTTCAATAATTTCATATGGAATAAATTAAACGAAATGCTTTTATTTTTCTTTAATTAACTGCATTGATATTAATGTTGGCATTATTGAATCCATAATATTGTTTTGAATTGCATATGGAAAATTAAGTTTTAAATGGGAAATTGCAGTCGTTAATGTCTTATTTGTCAATCAAGTGAATTTTATCTTTTAAGCTATTATTGCACTGCTATTGTAATTATTCGTGATGTTGGATTGATAGCTATATTGTTGAAATATTTAAATGATTATGAAATAATAATGGCTATGGTGAGACTTTAAAAAAACTTAAATAGTGTTCTGCATCCGAATTTATATTTTCATTATTTTGATTTGAGATGAAATTTTATGGCCATGATTTTTTGGGTTTTTGAATTTTCGATTTTATACATTTCACTTTTTCCGTCGAATTTTAATATTGAATTGTTTACACAAATTCTCAAAAACACTATGCTTAAAGTCAAGTATTACAATGTTATATTTAAACAGTTTCTAAAAATATGCCAAACAAAATGTTTATATACACAAAATTATAGACCTTAAAATAGTCATTACTGACTGAAAGCAATTTTACGAAGTGGGAGCAATACTTCACACTCGTACAACTTTTCCTTGGTAATGTCTGTAAATAAATATCTGGAGGTAAAATATCAAAAAAGCAGTGAGAAAAAAAGATCTTAATAAAAGGATTATAAAAAAATAATTTTATTTTGGATAACGAACTATAAAATATTTTTAATATAATCCTATAATGGGTCAGTAAGAAAAATAAAAATAATTAGACATGTCCACAAAAACATAGTTAAAAATTAATACTTTTCAAAACTTAACCCAATATCTAGTTTATTTTAAGCAATATATAAATATTTATACATATTAAACCGGAACCAACTTATCTTATTCTAAATATTCGGTAAAGGATGGAAAATTGATTTTACAACAAACTATTTTTATTTTCAAAGACTTCTGGCCCATAATGTATTTTTAGATTGTTGATCATTAAACCCGTTCACGATTACGGGAGAAATAGGAGACAAAAGATCATGTGTGAAGTAATAAAACAGCGGCCAAACGAAATAATTATCTTCAATAACTTCAGGGCACTTGAAGAATGCATTGCCGAAATTCAGGAAGCGGAAAACATCCGCAATGAAAGGGAATTTTTCGAGTCATACAGAATCAAGATAATGAAACTCGATTGAATACCAGAGGAGTCGAATTTAAATTTAAAATTATTACAGGAGTCTTTAAAATATGATGGAACAAGAAATTGACGGTAAAATCCACGTTGTGGTCCCAAAAGAAATGTGGGAAAAAATGTGGAAGATTTTTGATAGAATTGACCAATTGGGCATTGACATAAATAGCTGTTCACAATTTGAAAGATAGGGGACTGATAAATAATGGCAACCTCAATCAATCAATTCGAAGACAATTTCCATGGCATCTTAACCCATAGCGGTGAAATCAAAATTGCCAAAGGAGATATGGAACAGGAAATCCTCTACATTGACGATGACGGCATAGTATTGGTGGACGGGGGTAAACACGCATACCAGGCAGCAATACATGCCAAGCTATTGTCATTGATCCAATATGCAACAGAGGGAGATATTGGATTTATCAAATTCATAAGAGGAGAACCTTTCATTGTTGGATTCAGGAAAAACAAAAGAGAGGGTAAATATGGAAAATGCAATCCTTGAAATGCAGCAAAACCTCAGAGACGGTTTCTTTGTTGCATTTGTATCTGCAAATAAAGATCACTACTTTCCAGTTACCAAATCGGATGACATTGCTTTCCTGAATGATAACAGAATATCCATCCATAGAAAAAACGGATGGACTTCAATAATTAACTTGGATTTAATTGTTGAAATATGCATCAGGCGTGAGTTGAGCTAAATGTCCAAACCGGCAAGATTATATCCAAAAGAGGAACCGATGAACCCAAATCCAAAAATGATTTGGATTGGGAGCATTATATTTGCCATAGCTATCGGATGGTTTGGAATCACAACCGCAAGCTTCGGAGTATTATAAAAAGGTGATAATAATGGTAAAAGCAGAACTAATAGAAAATCCACAAGAGACTGAAATTGTTACTGCTGTTGATAATGTCCCGGATGTTGATGTAGCTATTGAACAGTGGGACGCTTATCAAAAACTCTGCAAAGGGTTACTTAATGACAGTGACTATCAGGAAATTATTGTTAAAGAAAAAGATGAAGATGGAAACTACGTTAAAGTGAAAAGACACTTCAAGAAAAAGTCAGCATGGCAGAAGCTCTCAAGGGCATTCAATGTTGATACTGAAATTGTTGACCGTGACATTGAGAGAACCAAAATGGGCAGAATCAAAGAAGCATACTACTGTGTACGCGCAACCTTGCCTAATGGTCGCAGTGTAGAATCTGATGCATTATGCTCCCGTTCTGAAAGAGGCAAAGACAAAGTGTCTGACCACACTATAATGAGCACTGCAAAGACCCGTGCAACCAATCGTGCAATAGCTGAACTGATTGGAGCCGGTGAAGTATCAGCAGAAGAAATGTCAGCAGAAAAGATTGTATCACAATCAAAATTTTTAAAAGAGGATAATTCCTCTTAAATATTTTTTTAGGAGACAAATAAAATGAGTTTTGAAAATACTAGACAAACAATATTTACAGGAACAGAATTGGACTTTGAAGAAATCGTGGAAATCCCGGAAGGGTATGAAAAAGCAGAACTAAGAGACTTTGAAGATGGAACTTTAATAACAGGCAGGCCTGAAATGTCTTCAGTTACATCCTACACTTTCGATGATGACGGTGAGGAAAAAACCGTCAACCGTTTTAAATTATTCATTTTCAAAGATGATGAAAAAATATACGTTGAAATAAACGTCAACCTCAAAAACGACGGGGACCTTCATAAAAACATCAGAAAAGGAAGTGTGCTCTTTGACTTCATAACATCCATCTTAGAATTGGAAAATGCAGGTTCAGTAGGCAGATCCAATATCTTAAGAAATGTCAACCTGGCTGAATATAGGCAATTCGTAAACAACTTAGGTGAAATGACAATACAGGTCAAGGAAAAGTCCGGAAGCTATGTATACTACAGTTTCATCGTACGTGACGTCCAAGTAAAATAGATGGAGTGTAGAAATGAGTAATGTAGCTGAATTACCGACAAAGGATACAATAACTCTCATTATCAACAGGGATAATGTTGATAAGGTCACATATGTATTTAAAAACAGGTATGGTAATAAGATTGGAGAATACTTGAATAAATCTCCCGCTACATTATCTTCCCAAAGTAATGTCGCAAGACAGTTCAAGCAGATTGTAAATCCTAACGGTGAGTTGAAACCGAGACAGGTCAATAACCAGTTTTCAGAACTGAAGCAATTGTTGCAGCTTCACTATGAAAATGAACTCTCTGTTATAGAGCAGGAAATTGCTGACAAGAAACAGGCCGAGCAGGAAAAGGATTCCAATAAATTAAAGGAAGCTATTGTGAAACTCAAATCATTGGATTGTCCATTGATTTATATAGGCAGTATTGTCGAATGGTTCACTGCAGGTGAGCGCAACAATATCCTTTATGCATTCACTGTATATGCCGGACAGGTTATCTTGAAAAATCCAGTTTCAGTAATATGTCTTGGAGAGGCAAGCAGCGGCAAATCCCACATCCAGGAAACAGCTTTAAGACTGATTCCAAAGAGGTTTGTTGTTAATGAAAAGAAGATTACCGAAGCAGCACTCTTTAACCGTGCCAAAAAGGACAGGTATTTCTATGATGGAATGATTGTCAACTATGGGGATATGGGTGGAAGCAATGACCATGAATTCATGGAGGAGTCCAAAAACCTCATGAAGGAACTGCAGTCAGACGGTTTTCTAAACAAGCCGTTAAACATTCCGGACGGTGAAGGGGGATGGGATGTAAAAGATTTGGAGCTTGAAGGCAGGCCATGCTTAACTTACACTACTGTACCTAATCATTATTTTGATGATCAGGAAATGAGCAGAAGCATTTTCATCACTCCAAGAATGGACAACCAGAAAATCTTTAACAGAAGAAAAAGTGCACTTGAATTCAAGCACGGCAAAAGCTACAGGATTTTAAAGCAATACGAAAAGGAAGCCGAACTGGTACCATACATGCTATTGCATCTAAAGGGGATATTTGAAAATACTGTAGTGATAAATCCTTATGTTCATTTTGTCATAGACTTTTTAAAAAACTCCGCTTTTTACAAAAGGGATTTTGACAAGTTCAACGGGTTACTCAAAACAATAACTGCATTGAATTATTATAATCATAAAGTCTATGATGTTGACGGGAAAAAGGTGGTGCTGACAAATATAGCTGATGTGCAACTGTTCATGAGTCTGCTCAGACCCTACAAGGAAAGCATATCAGCAAACCTTGCACCAAAAGCTGTTGAGGTTCTAAACGATATCAGAAACAATATTGATGAGTGGAAGATAAGCAAGGACAGGGAAGTGCTGAACATGGGGATTACAACCAACGATTACTTCACACTTCAGAGTCTCGGACTGAGCAAGGCATCAGCAAGGAAATACATGTATGAACTGGCAGACAAGGGATTTCTACAGATAACTGACAGGTCAGGAAGATCAAATGTATATGACCTTGCAAAAAGTGAAGTGGAATCAATCAGCTATGATTTAAAGCACATGGATGATTCGGTATATAATGATATCTGCTATGAGATTGGCGAATGGGTTGTAGACATTATGAAGGAAGATAAATTTATTGAGGGGTTAAGTATAATGAACTTTGATTCAGATATAAAAAAGCCAATATGGATTGGTAAAAAACCGTAAAAACTGAAAAACCATGAAAACCAAAAAACTAAAAAAACCATGTAAACTTATAAAAACTTTTGTAAAAGTTTTTTTAAAAAATCGTTTATAATTGTTTTTAGGTTAATTAAAGGATTTTACTTTGGTTTTGGCGAGGTGGTTTACACAAAAAAACTGAGGTTGCGGAAATGTGTGGGGGCATGTTTAACAAGTGGCCCCGCATACTCCGGCAAAATTTGGTTTTTTAAAAAATCATTTTCGCGAAACTTCCTTAGAATTGTTCTTTTTTGATTTAAAAGATTTTAAGGAGTTTTTAAAAAAACCATCGAAAAAGTTTACAAGAGTTTTTATGGTTTTTTTGGTTTTTATAAAAATTGATTGTTATGAAATCTATTAAACAACAGATAATCGAGGCCAAAAAAGAAAAAACAGAAAGAGAGGAAGAATTGTGGTTTGTTGATTACTGCAACAACTGCAAAACAGGTTTGGCTTCACAACATGATATTCCCTGCCATCACCCATACTACTGCTGGCATGAAGGCGAAGCAGCTATTGTACAATTGGGGATTGTTAGAATAGATGAGTTTAGAAGGATGCACGGATACGTCACATCACAGATGTATTGGGAGTATAAAGAGTTAAGAAAAAGGCAACGTCAGTTGATTGCTAAAGGTAGAAGAGAATTGTTGAGGAGTTGAATAAATAGCTATTAATAAATAAAAAAATAATAAAATTATAAATCTTTATTCAACTCATCGCATTGAGCAATTAAATCTTTTAAATTATCATCACTACTGCTAGGATCTTTATTCCAGAATAAAACAGTTAACTCTCCATAGTCTTTACCAATTCCAGAATGAATGTCGTCACCGAAATAGAAAAAGTCAAATGTTCCATCATCATTAAGAGTAAATGAATAATTTTCATAGTCGTTTAAATATTTATCTTTATACTCTTCGTATTTTAATACTTCAATTACTTGTCCTGAATCGTCATCATCATAATTGTTAGTATATGTGTAACTATTGTAATTAATCATATCTCCTATGGGTTCAAAATCTGAAGGAACTTCAAATGCTACTACGCACCCCATTGAGATTAATAGTAGGAATATTGAAAAAATAATTATTTTTCTTAACATGATATTAACTATATTCCTTTTAAGTATATGCTTTTTGATATTTGAAATGAAACTCCTAAGTTATATACAATTTATAAATAATACAAATTAACAATATACAATTATGGGTATCGATGAGCATTTACAAGAATTAAAAGAAAAAGAAATAATACGATTAACAACTTCTGTAACTCGTAAAAAAATTAACGGAAAACCTGATGAAATCTATGATTGTGAAGGAAATTTAGTCGCAAACACTAATAACACTAATTACGTTTTAGAACCCAATAATCAAATATTATCTAATGAAGAAATTTTAAAATATGCTCCTCGTTCAACTGAAGCTTCAAAAGTTAGATTAAAAATGGGTATTGCAGACATAAATGATAAAATAAAAATATATGGTGGAGAGCTTATTTGGATTTTTGGTATAGCTTTACTTTTAGCGATTTTTGGTTTTAGTTATTCTTTTAATTTAGGAATAGCACTTATAATTAGCGTAATTCTCTGTCTGGTATTCTTCTTATTCATTTATGATTTTAAAGATGAAGACATGTCCGAAAATGTTGAAATTCCAAAAGTTCCTATAGAAGGTTCTGATAGAACTTCTATAAAAGAAAATAAAATGTCTCCTAATGATGAGTTATTGTTATTATTTGAAAGTAAAGAGAAAATTGCTAGGGAAATGATTGAAAAGAAATTTCCGGCACCTCAAATTACTAATTCTAAATTTAATGGAGTATTAGATGATTGCCATGATGTTGTTGCTTCTCAAGTAGAGATTTTAAATGCTTTAACTCCCACTGATAAAACTAAATTTGAAATAGAATCTAGGAAAAAATTGATTAAACAAGTTATTAGTAAAATTGATGATTTAACTAATGAATTAATATTGTCTGAGGAAAGTAATCTAGAGGATGTTATTGAAGAAATGGATAATCTGATTAATTCTGTTAAAGAATATGAGTAAGTGATTAAGTGATGTTATGGATGATGAAGTTTATTGTTGTTTAGGTTGTATATTTGCAATCTTTTTAGTATTCGCAGGATTTTCTGTAGTTGATACTGTTTCTCATTGGGGCGGAGATAATTATGATGCTGATAAGATTTATCTGAGCGAATTTGAAAATCATGTTACTAATTATTCCTTTGAATTAAAAAATGGAGAAATTGAAGGAGATTATTTATATTCTGTATATTATGATTTACATAATGTTTCATCATCATTGATAGGTGGAGATATTGTTACTTATTTGTATTCTGGAGATAAGATTGTTTTATCTGATGAAGTAGAATATTATTCTAATAATTCAACAAGCCCTATTGAAGAGGAGTATACTGATGGATTCTATCCGGTTTCAGCATATTTCAACGTTGATAATTTCACAAATGTTACTCATTGTGTCATTGTCATAATAAAAGATGGAAAAATTATATTTAATACAACTCACTCTTTTAATATGGATAATTATGAAAATTATGAATCTTCTGTCGATATTGATAGCAATGATTCTGATAATGAATCTTCTAGCACTTCAAGTAGTATTACGTATGTTGCAAGTTCAAATTCAGATAAGTTCCATGAACCATCATGTTCCCAAGCTAAAAGAATAAATGAAGAAAATAAAATTACTTTTTCCAGTAGGGAGGATGCTTTAAATGCGGGTTACTCACCATGCGGTATTTGTTACCCTTAAATAAGATTCTATGATTTATTAATAAAAATAAAAACTAATTAACATAACAAAAATTAAAAATGTTGTGATGTAAAAAAAGTATAATTGTGATAACAAATGAATAAAAAAAATTTAAAAAGAATAATTGCATTAATAGTAATAATTGCAATAATAATCGGAATTGGAATTCTCACTTCAGATAATAATAACAATGCCCCTGTTAATAGTGATAATAATTATGATAATGATAATATTAATCATAATGAGGGATCTAATGGTAATGATGATACTAATATCACTTTAATTAGAATTGATGCTTCTGGAGAAGGATATTGGGCATATGGAAGTAATGATCCATATTATCGTTACGAAGTTGATGGTGTTTTTAAAAATTTACCATCAGATCTTCAAGGATATAATTTAAAAGCAAACTTCTATGATGAAAATGGTAAATTTGTACATGAAGGTGGGTTAGATTTAGAAGATATTGCTAAAGATTCAGCAAACAATGAAATAACTAAAATAGCAGGTTTTGGAGTTTATAATACTATGTATAATATTAGTTATATAGAAATCATTATTGATAATCCTAATGGGGAAATTGTTTTCAATCAAACAATTGAGTTTGACATGGACAAAATGGATTTATCTAGCTTAGACCACAAACCTTCAAATACTACAAATTAATGGGATTTAATTTGATTTTATCTCAATTATTGGAATTATTATGAATATATGAGTTGATTCAATATGGTTAAAATAGAGGAAGTACATTTAATAGATTGTCCTGATTGTAAGTATAGTTCAAGAGATGATTATCATTATTGTAGATTGTGTGGTCATGACTTCCAAGAAGTGGTTGATGAATCTCAAGGTAGATTTTCAAGATTTGTTAAAAAGGCTCTTAGTGGAAGTGTATCTGATAATGTTAGATATTGTACAAATTGTAAATCAGAAATTCGTGATTTTACTATGGACTTTTGTAGTAATTGTGGTGAAAGAATTCCATTTGAAGGATATAAGAAATTGTGTTCTTGTGGAAATATAATGTCAAATAATTATTGTAATATTTGTAGTGGTAAAGGAACAAAAAAGCAATTAATATCTGATGAATATTATTTAATTTGGCATAATCAAGTTATCATTCCTTTGTCTGAAGAATATAACACTGATTTAACAAAAAACAATTTTAAATCATATTTTAATTTAACTAATGAAGAAGAGAATCATATTATTTATAAAATGGTTCATCATGTATTATTTGATAAAATTAATGGAAATGTTGTAGATTTCTTTAAACAAGTACTTGATGAAACTAAAAGAAATTATAAAAACATTGAAGAGTCAATTTTTAATTTAGTTGAACAAGAAATAACTAATGAATTTAATAATGATGGAATAGTTTCTTCTAACACAACAACTATTAAAAGAAGTTATACAGAAACTGTTGAGACTTCTCATATTAAAAATAAGCATGGTGCAGGAACAAAAGTTTTAGCAACTGCAGTTGCAGGCCCATTAGGATTTGTAGCTACATCTGGAGTTAAAGAGGAAACTGAAACTAAAGAAGTTCGTCATGAAGGGGAATACTGCCATGAACAGATGATATTTAATAAAGAAAATATTATTTATCAGATGTACACTCGAAAAGGATGGGGTGGTAGTGTATTCAATAATGATCATCCCAATATGAATAAAACAATTATTGGATGGGATAGTGTTGATTCGATTGATGATGAGAATTTTCTTATTTTAAAAACAGGAGAAACAATAAAATGCCCTAGTTGGAATAAATTGGAGCATATAATTAAACCTTGTATTCTAAATATTGTTGCAACCGCAAATGAAAATTCAAATAAGGAATATATGAATAAATATTATGATGATGCTAAAAATAAAGCTATTGAAGTAATTCTTTCATTAATAAATGAACAAATAGTTACCAATAAAAAAACATCCTCCAATTCTGATTCTGATGTTGAATCACTCGAAAAAATTATGGATATGTATAAATCAGGATTATTAACTGATGATGAATTTGTTGCAATGAAACAAAAGTTGATTGGGAATAATAATGAATCATCAACTAAATTCTGTGGAAATTGTGGTGCTGAAATAATTGAAAATTCTAAATTTTGTACTCAATGTGGTACACAAATAAAATAATTTTATTTAGTATATTAAAGATTAAAATTCAATTAATGAATTTTAATATTTCTATTCTTTTTTTAATCTATTTTTTCATTACTTTTTTTATTTATTAATTTACCTACATTAAATTTATTACTTATTTTATATAAAAAATATAATAAATAATATAATAAAATATTGTAATGGAAATGATTGATATGGGACTTACTGATTATATTAAAACCAGATTATTGAACAATCGTGTGGAGCAGTACAACACCAAGCGCAGCTATTGGGGTGAGGATGAAAGACAACCTAGAACTGATGGAATAAATACTGGCCTTGATCTTATTGATGCACTCCCGCCAGTAATTAATAAGACAATAGCTAATGCTCGTTATGCTGTTAAGCTTGACGGTTATACTTCAGGTATTTTGAAAAACAGAATTGATAAAGCTAATGTTAATATGGTTCTGGTGGACAAGGACAACAAGCTTTCAGCGGAACAGAAATTAACTCTAATATTGTGGGCGAGGAAAATTGACATCAGCCAGGTTGCTAAAAATATTTTGCAAGGCGGAATGGTTGATGGTGAGGGTGTTATTAAACCTGTAGAGAGATGGGATAAGGATATTGGCAAATATATTAAACCTATCTTTTTAGAAATCGGCGCACATGGTTATGGCCTTAAGAAAGAGTTTAATGATGATAATGAAGTGCAGTTATATCTTCATGAAATGCCTAAGGATGTTGTTAATGGGAGTCCTGAAGAGTTCAATAACTTCGTTAGTGTTGAAGAGGGAACACTGACGGTTCAATACGAGCCAGATGAAGTTATTAACTTCATGTATAATGAAATCTATTCTGAAGCTCAAAGCATTATCTTGAATTGCTTGGATGATATTTATCACAAGTGCAATCTTGAAAGAAACCAGGTAGAGAGGATTAATAAGGATAATATTATTGAAGTTAAGCCTGCAATGGACGCTAACGGCCAGCCTTACATTACTGAACTTTCATCCACTGCTAAGGAGAACTTGTATGCTGATTATGGAACTACTGCGGGAAGTAATGTAGCTATTGTGCCTCCAGGAATTGAATCTAAAATACTTGGGGGTAACAACTACCAGTCAGACTATACTAGGCAAACTGAAATCTTTAGAAATAATATTTTAAGGACGTTCGTAACTCCTCAATCTCAGGCAGGTAATGAAAGGTCTAACCAGAACGTGGCCGAGTACATTAACGATTCAGCTATTACTGGTTTCATTGTTAATGTGGCCAATGACCAGAAATGGGTCTTGAAACACTGCAATGAATTATTGAAAAGGCAGATGGATTTGATGGGCATTAAAGAAACCTATGATGTTTACTTCAGCTATTCCAGAGATGATGTAGTTAAATATGTTATGGAACTTTCTGCCGAAGGTGATGAAATCTATAAGAATTATCTCAGTAACTTTGAAGAGGAACAGCCTGTAGGTGAAAGAATTGTTAGTGAAAGCGGAACTGAAATATAATAAATATTTATATAAAATAAATAATAAAATATATAATAAATAAAATAATAAAATGTGATAATGATGAGACATGAACTTTTTGAAGTTGGATCATATGACTATTCCGACCTGGATGAAAGGTTGACCAAACCAGTTGAATGGACTGAAGAGGATCTAAAGCTGATAGCTGAAAACTATCGTGGTGGAATTCCACTAACTGAAGAACACGATAAAATCTATATTGGCATTGGAAACGATATAAGCTATGAAAAAGGCAAGCTATTCATTGAAATCCCTGATGAACTGGATATGGAAGGAAAAGGACTTTCTCCCAAAGTTGATGTCTTATTAAAAGATAATGGAGATTCATTTGGAATTGATACTATGAGTTTGATAGATGTTGGCGTAACTAAAAGCCCTAGAAAAATTACCCTGTTGAATTCTGATATAGCCGGAGATGCAGGCGATGCTGGTAATCCTGAACCTGCTCCTCAACCGCAGCCACAACCTCAGCCTCCAAGCAAAGATGCTAATGTAGCTACAAGTTTATTATTAGAGAAATTGCAAGGCAAGGATGCTGAAATAGGAAAGCTTCAGGAAGAAATTAAAACTTTAAAAGAAGAATCTGAAAAATATGAAGAGATTAAAAAAGCTATTGAAGAGAATAAGGAATTCATTGATAGTAAAGATGATATCTTAAAGGAATTATCTGAACTACGAAAAGCTGAAAATGAAAGGAAAATTAAAGAGTACGAAGCTAAGTACAACTTTAATTATAATGAGAATCAGCAGGATAAAGAGATAATAGATAAGCTATTGTCTGGTGATGTTGATATGGAATTAATGGAAAAGCTGGCTGAAAGAAGAATTAAAATTGAAGCTAGTAATGATGGTTCAACACCCGGAGGAAGAAATCCATCCAACTCTGGTGAGGCTGGTGATGTCGGAGAAACTGGCAGCACTGGAGATGAGGATGCACCTTCCTTTACGACTCGTGAGGAATATAATAAAATCTTAAAGGATATGGGATTCAATAGGACTAGAATCTAGCTATGATGGTGTTTTCTTACTTTTCCACCGGAGCTAGTATTTATTCATTGAATTGCTCGTTGTTTAGTTGTGGAGAGTGTTTTGATGTGTTTCACTCTCCATTAATTTTCATATTTCACCTAGTGGGGCAAATCGTGCATTGAAACCCTTAATGCCTAATTAAGGGGGGACAAGCCCCCCTTTAATTACCCACGAATGCCAATGCCGAATTTACTTCATTTGCTCTATTACCGACTCGGAATGGGGGACAAGCCCCCATTCCTCGGAGTCGACAAACTAAAGTTTACAAAACTTAACCCCGGAACAGGGGCAAGCCCCTGTTCCTTAAATCTGACAAAGCTATTATTTCTAGGTCTATAGTATTGGCCTTTCGCTTCGCTCAAGGCATCCAGTCCGACCTAAAGGTCGGACTGCATATAATGGTAATGTTGCTCATGGTAAACTCTTTTTATTCATTGATGACTTACGGAACCGACCGGCGAGGGTCGGTTCCTCCCTATAGTATTGCTCGCCAATTCTATTCACCCAGGCCTCCCCACACACGCCTCCGCTTACGCTCCGGCGTGGGGGTCGGCCTGGGCGAATTGGCTCGCTTATAACATGCGCATGATAAGGTGGTTAGTGTCTATAAAATTAATTTATTATTTAATATCCATATACGAAGCATTATATATAACTTGGTAATAAATTTAAATCATGGAGCCTACAAAATACCATAATCTTTACAGGACAACAGGTGTTTTTAAATATGTCTATAAAGAAGGTAATTTTGAAATTGGAGGAAGAGATTGCAATGATTTAAAATTTAAACTAGCAATAAAAGGAATTAAACTTCAAGAAAAAACACAAAAACAAAATAGAAACATCAGTGAAGAAATTATAGAACAATCATCCTCAAAAAAAATTCACAAAAGAAATCTCCAAGAAAAAGCACAAAAACAAAATAGGAACTTCAATGAAAAAATTAGTAAACCAGCACCATCTAAAAAACATTCAAATAATCCTACTCCTAACAATAAACCACTTAGAAAAAACATTGATTATATTGAATCTAAGGAAGATGTTGATTTCGGAAAAATTAAATATAGGGATTTAAAAGGAGGGGTATTTGAAACTTGGGGTCCTGACAACAGTAAACGAGCTCGAAAATTAAGAGAAGAGTTAATTAGATGAAGTCATTGGGTATTAAATTGTAATAATGTAGAATTACCTATAAAAACAATAATTTATATAATTTCTAACAACAACATATAACAATTGATTTGGTCAATAAGCATTTTAATAATTATAAAAACATCAGATTATTTATGAAAAAACATTTCAGGGATGATGATTTAAATGGAAAAAAATTTAACTCTAGAAATTAAACATTTTGGAAGAATCAATCATGCAGATATTAAAATTAATAGAATTAATGTTATTGGTGGAGTTAATGCAAGTGGTAAATCAACAGTTGCCAGATTATTATATTGTTTTTTGAAAGCAAATGTTTTAAATGATGATGAATATATTAGGAAGGTTCTCATTAATAGGATAAATAAGAGTCTTGTAGGCCTTACTCTTCACCCAGAGATTAGTTTGCAAAATTTGATTAAAGAATATAAAAACAATTGCCCTCAGGATGAAGATGTTGATTTACTGGTTAAGTTGTTGTCTCAAGATAAAAAAATTGCTTATCTATACATCTTAAGAAGTTTGATTCATAAGGAAAATTTGAATGATTTCAGGGGTTGTTCAAAATTTTATTCTTCTTCTTTTGAATCAATATTGGGCAATAAATACATATCCAATCAATCAGATAATAATTTCGTTGAAGTGTATGATGAACCAAAAAAGGATTCAAATATGGAGGAATATTACAATCCAAATGAAAGTTTGCATGATGAATTGTTATTTGATTTTGGGGATGCTGATCAAAGGTTTTATTGGCTTCAAAATGACTATGATGAGTTCGACGATGATTATGAGGATTTTATAGATGATTTTGAAGCGTATGATAGGGAGTTCGATCCAGATTATTACTCTGAAAATAGGTATGCATATAAGACAAATGGATTATTAAATGTCTTTGATGATGTGTTCTACATTGATTCATTATCTATTTTGGACATGTTGGATTTCATTGCGTCTGAAAATTATGATGCAAACAGTATTGATGTGGTTTATCCCAGGAATCATATTCGATACCTAATTAATTCTTTGCTTGATGTGAATGAGTTAAGTTTCAAACGTTTAGGATTAGAATATGATAAACAAACATCTTCTATTATGGATAAAATTTCTAAAATTATACATGGACAAGTGAGTTCTATAAGTAAGAGTTTTAAGTTTATGGACGATACTCCGGATATTGAAGCTTATAGAGTTAAGGGTGAGCTGGTGGAAGAAGAAGTCATGTCCTCCAGAGATATTGGAAACACCTCTTCAGGAATTAAACAAATTGGAATAGTTCAATCATTAATTTCAAAAGAAATATTAAAGTCTAATTCGTTTTTAATCATTGATGAACCTGAAGTCAATTTGCATCCGGACTGGCAATTTAAATTTGCAGAAATTTTAGTTGTTCTTGCAAAAGAATTTGATGTTACAATTTACATTAATTCTCATAGTCCAATGTTTATTGAAGCACTAGATGCTTTTACAGAATATTATGATATGGAAGATAAAATAAATTATTATATGGCCCAAAAATTAGGAACTGATGAAACATATGATTTCATTAAAGTGGATTCAAAAGAATTATATAAAATTTATGATAATTTGGGCAATGCATATGATTTAATAGATCAATTAAGACTAAGAAAGCATATGGGTGAATAAAATGGAGGCTTTAACAAATAAAGAATTCAAAGATTTCATCAAAAGCTATGATAAATTCTATAAGGACATAACTGAAATATCAATGAGTGATTTTGGAGAATCATTGATTGAAAATGACTTTAAAATGTATTCTTTAGATGAAATGTGCTGGGACTGTGAACTTCTGGAAGAAGACACTCCCAAAACTACTGATGCCCTATGGTTTAAAGAAAGTCTTGATGGAAAAATCACATTATACATTATTGAGTTTAAATTCCATAATTTCAATAATCCTAATGCAAAAGACATGCTGGAAATCATGGCGAAGGATGTTAATGATTCTAAGCTCGAAAATAAATATAAATGTTTATCAGATAAATTTAAAAATAATCTACGCAAAATAAAAAACTATTATGGGGATGAAGTTGAATTCAGTTTAATTTTAAAGCCGATTGAATCATTGTCAATTGTTATCCCAACATTGTACGAGCAGTATTGCATCGATAATGGTATTCCCCAAAAGGACATCAGATCATTTCTGGACAACATTGAAAAGAGATTAATTGTTTTTGTTAGCCATTATGATGACAAAAAGAAACACAATAAATCCAAACAAAGAGTCCAGACAATGGATGTTGGTGTAGAAAACAATTATAGAAGACTGGAAAAAGGAAACATTATTGATTATCATATGATATATCCAAGTTTTAAATTTAGTTATTTTTTAAGCTATGAACGATTAGTGTAATATGGTTGGAACAATGAAAGATAAAAACTCTTCTAATAATGATGAACTTAGTGTAAGAGAAAGAGTTGAATTGGAAAGAGAATTAAGAAGAGTGGCTGCTGAAATTAGGAAAGAACATTTCTCTGACTGGAGGGAAATTTTAAAATCAACTGATGTTTACAAAAAACTACATAATATATCTGATTCCGAAAATCAAAATGAAGAAACTAAAGGAACTTCAAAACAAATTAAGAATACTGATTCCAAAAATAAAAATGAATTCAAAAATGATATTGAAAAATCGGATGTTTCTAAAAAAGTTGTTCCTAAAAAGAATGTTAAAACTAAGAATAAAGATAATTCAAATGTATATTCTTCAATTAAAGAGTTAAACGATATTGAAAATAAACTAAAGAAGAATTCTGATTTAATAAATGATTTCTTTAGTGAAATAAGCAATAATGGTTTTTTATCTTTTGAAAAAAGGGAAAATGTAATTGTAAAATATTCTCCTATTTATAAAATTAGTTCTGAATTAAATAAATTATTAGATTCTCATAAACAGAAATTATTTTCCGAATTTGACAATTTAGAAAGATTTTTGAAATTTTATGAAGATTTGATTAATTATACTAATCTATCAGATACTCCAGAAGATAATGAGATTAGAAAGATTAATGAGAATGCATTAGATGAAGAAATTAATGATAATGAAGATTTCTTTAAAGAGATTACTGACGTCAATAAAAAAAGAGCTATTGTTATTGATGAGAAGAATGTAAGGGTTAATGCGGGGGCAGGTACCGGAAAAACATTCACTATTCAAAATAAGGTTAAATATTTAATTGAAAGAAAAGGAGTATCTCCAGATAAAATTTTATGTTTGAGTTACACTGTTAAAGGTGCTGCAGACTTAGATGATAAAGTAAATCAAAATCTGGATAAAGATAATGAAGTTAAAGCAGACACATTCCATGGATTTTGCAGAAGTGTTGCCCGTGACTGTAAACTTCGAAAAAATACTGACAGAAGCATTTTAGAAACTGCTATTTTAAATTACACAAAAAATATGAATGATTACAAATTAAATAAATTAATCGAGTATTTTGGTTATTATATTAATCCTCCTGCTGATGAAGATTATAATACTTATGAAGAGTTACTTGCATATGAAAATGGGAAAGATTTGCAAACCTTAAAAACAAAGTTTTATGGTTCCGGTGTAAGTACTTTAACCCTGCAAGGCGAAATTGTTAAAAGTATTGGGGAGCTAATGATTGCAAACTACTTGTTTATGCATGAAATTGAATACAAGTACGAAGTAAATTATAACTCGATAATTCTGGATATTCTTGAAAATAACTTCCTATATTCTGGAATTTATTCTGCATTGAATTTAAAATCAAAAGAACTTTGGGTAAATAATCTTATTGCAGAACTGGAACTATGGCGTTCTTATCGTCCTGATTTTTATTTGCCGAAATATGATATTTATTTAGAGCATTTTGGTATTGCCAGAAACAATGATGATAACTGGCTTGGTGAAGATTATATTGATCAAATGAATCGTAAAAGAGAATTCCATAAATCAAATAACACAAAATTGCTTGAAACTTATTACTATTATTTGCCTGAAGGAACACTCCTTGAAGAGTTGGAAGAATTATTATTAAAAAATGGTGTTGAAATAGGTCAGATGGACCGTAATGAAATTTTTGAAATTTTAAAACAAACAAATAAAACAGAAGACTTTGAAAATTTCATAGAATTAGTTAAAAGTTTTATTAATATTTTTGAAGCTCAAAACAAGCCAAGAAAGCAATTCATCGAATTCAAAAAGCAGAATAAGTTAATAACTGACGGATATAAAAGAAAAAGGCAGGAATTGTTTTTGGACATTGTTGGTGAAATTTACAATATTTATTATAGAAAGAATAACGGTAAAAACATTGATAACAATAGAGAAGTAAGTCTTGCATTAGAACTGATTCTCACTAAAAGATATTCTGCATCATTTGATTACATTTTTATAGATGAATATCAGGATATTAATCCAATTAGATCATTATTACTGCAAAGTCTTCAAAAAATCACCAATGCTAAATTATTTGTTGTTGGTGATGATTGGCAATCTATCTACAGGTTCAATGGTTCTGAAGTGAAATTGTTCATTGATTTTGAAAAAGATTTTCCAAATTCAGAACTAATTAAACTTGAAGAGAATAGAAGAAATTATGATGATTTGAATGATGTTGCCTCTGATTTTATAATGGTGAATGACAAACAAGAGAAAAAGAAATTGATATCAAAGAAAAAATGGAAATCGGAAGTGCCTCCAATAAAAATTGTTAATTATTTTCCAAAACCGGATAAGAAAAAAGTATTGCAGCTATATTCAATAATAGAACAAATTGCTAATGATAATCGGGACAATAAGAATATTAAAATTTTATTATTGGGTCGTAATAATAAAGATATTGAGGAATTCACCGGCAACTCTCTTTTTAAATTAGATAACAGAAGGAATCATGTTAAAATAATTTGTTTAGAAAAACCCGAGTTGGATATAAGATTCATGTCAATACATAAATCAAAAGGCCTTGAATATGATGAAGTAATAATTTTAAATTTTAAAGATTATTTCTCCGGTTTTCCAAATAAAATTGAAGATGATTCTGTACTTCATTTTCTTAAAGATAAAGAAGAACATCTCTATGCTGAGGAACGTAGATTGTTGTATGTTGCACTAACAAGAACCAAAAATAATGTTTATTTGTTATCTCCAAAATATGGCAAATCAATCTTCATCAAAGAATTAATTGAAGAATATGATATTAATTCAATGGAATTTGAGGTTGATGAACGAATTGAAGAGAATTTTACCAGTATTCAAAAAACCCCAGAACAAATTGAAAATTTCAATAAAAAATTAGAAGAAGCAAAGCGTCTTAAAAAAAGACGTAATTTTCGTAAAGCCTTAGAATTATTTGAAGAATGTTATAAAACTTATCCTGAAAATTTCAAGTATGTTGATAAAGAGGATTACGCCTGGTCTATATATTTTGTACATGTTTCAAAGTTTAGAAATGAAAAAGATTTTTTCAATTCAGTTAACATTATAATTAATTTGGTTGATCAGAAAAACTTAAGAAAATTAGATTTGTCTTGTGTTTATGCTTCTGCTATCTTTAAATTAGTATATCATCTAAGAGCTAAAAAACTTTATAATCAAATGTTTTTATGGTTAGATAAACTTGATCCAAAAATACTCAATCCTTTCCCAGGTAATAGCGACAAATCCAAAAGGGAATTGTATTATGACCATCTAACCTATGCTTATTATGCTACTGGACAATATGAAAAGTGTATTGAATTATGTGAATATGCATTAAATAATTTAGATAATTTGGTTGGCGCTTCATGGTTCCAAAGTAGAATATCTGTATGTTTAAACAAATTAAGTGAAAATCGTTAAGTAGCATAAGATGTTATTGAAGTAAGGAAATGTGTTATATCAACTATTTTTCAAAACTAACTTACCACTAACAAATTGCAATTGTTAATGTGAACATTTATTTATTACTTTTTTTATTATATTATTTATATAAAAAGGATAATAAAATATAAATCATGACATTGCAGAAAAAATTACAGATAAATATTGTCATGAGTAATTACAATCAAAGAAGCGGTAGCTATTCATCCAGTTACGATTATATATTCTTGGATAATTTAGCCAGCAGTTCTTACTCCAATTTATTCAGAAGTGATTTGAAAAACCTGAAGATCAAAACCACTAATGGTACTGAATGTCAAGTATTATACATTCCAGCTTATGAATCTCAAAGTGCAGCGATACTTGCAAGAGTTCCTGTTGGCCAGATTGCACAAACCACAAAGCTATTGCTGGAGGTTTATGATACAGGAACAACCTTCAGCAGCACTTTATCAACTGGGGGTGAAGTGTTAGTGTTTGATGCAAATAATGATACATACTCACAATTTTTCATGAACTACTCAGGTTTATCATCAAATAATGATTCAACAGATGGAGGTCATTTTCTTAGAGCTAGATTTGTTCCAAACCTTGAAGGAACTTCTCCAACTGATTTAATTACAACATTTGCTTCAGGTCAATCTTTAAGTAACAATCGCGTTACTGTAGTCAGATTTAAACGTATTGGAGGTAATGTTGATGTTAATGACAATGCAACATATCATGGTTCAACATTTGGAAATGTCATGATGCAAGTTGATGGTAGTCTCACAACATATGGAATAGATACGAAAGGTACAACATGCTACTGGGCTGATGAGGAAAAGGACTATTGCATGTTTAATGGTGCTAAAACTTTAGTAATGGCCAGTTCTTTTGATGCTTATGCTTCAGGTAGTGATGAGGATGGAAATTATAAACAATATCATCGTCATGGCCGTGTAGGAACTGGAACTTCAAATAGCTCAGATTACTTGGAAGGATTCAGTAGAAACAATCCTGGTAAAATTTATGAAACCAACTATGCTGAAATTCAAATCTCTCCAACATTTTATGCTACAACTGACTTTGAAGATTTCAATTATGTTGATCTAAAATGGTTACTCATATTTCCATCACCATTGTTTGCAGCTAATGGAATTCCAACAGTAACAGTAACGGAAAGAACAAAAACCGGAATTCGCTTATATAAAGGAAGTCACGAATACACTAAGGCCTATAGAGGCTCAACGTTAATGTGGGATGCTGAAGATGAGGACATGGAAGATACTGGACTTCATATTCCAGATAAAATAATTAACAAGAATTGGGATTGGGTGTTTTAAAATGATAATAGATTATGATGTAAACTCAACAATTGGGCATGGACGTGGATATCCAACAGGATTGGAACATTCAGAAAAAATGGATGTAATAGCTTGTTTACTTGATGAAGGAGACAGAAGCTATGTTAATGAAGAGCATACTGCTTGGATTTGTTCCGACCAGTGTGCAGTTGGTGAAATGGTAACGTTAGATGAATCATCCACAATGGAGCATACAATTGTCAGAAAAGCTAAAGCAGGCGAACTTGCTTTCGGATATCTGTTAGGTAAAGTACAAGTCAAAACTTCAGGATTAACTTTAGTGGCAGTGGCCGTATTGGGCGATGTTTTCAGATTGAAACTCAAAAGACCTGCACCTGCAGATATATTGCCAAACACTAGAATCTACATTGACAGTGACGGTGAATGTAATCCAGTTCAAGGCCATGATTTAAGATTGCTTTCAATCGTTAATCTAACGAAAAATGAAGATACGCAGTACATTAGAGTCTATAGGCAAATGTCAGAAATCGAAATGTATCCTGAATCTCAGAACTGTATTGATCTTGGTGACTGCTCATTTGAACAGGATGAAATAACTCATGTCATTAATATGATTGTACCTTCAGAATCCAATATCATGGCGCAGGCCAATTACGTCAAGGATGCAGATGGAGTAACATATTGTGAGCTTCCGGATGTAGCTATTGTTAATGATGTCAGATTCGTTTGGGAAGATAACAAGCTATACATGGAATGGGATGGGTGTGATGATGGCAAAGATATATACCTTATATAAAATAGATAATAAAATATATAATAAATTATATAATAAAATATATAATATTAAAGTGAGGTTATAACATGACAATAAGGAAACTCGTAGGAACTTTGGAAAATAAAGGGCCATACATTGACGCTTCAACAGGCCATTGGTTTTACTGGAATGGAACTAGATATGTCGATAGTGGTTATCCTTATGCTGTTAAACCAATAATATCATTTAAAATCGAAGATGGAATCTTATACTACTCAATAACTTGGGAGGCACAATGAAATACATAAAATACTTTGAAACGTTGGAAGAATACGAATCCTGGATAAACATAGAAGAAAATGCTGAAGAGGTTTACAGAAATGAAGAAAAGATTTGCGTTGATGGCGTAATCTTAAGCCATACATATAAAGATTATGAAGAGGAGGTAAACGAGAATGATTTATGAATTCTTAGAAAAGAATAGAAAGGACATTGACATATTGACCTCATTTCTGGTCACTGTCATCCCAATTGTCATGTTATACTCAGAAGCATTAGGTATCAGCGAGAATACCATTCCTTACTGTATCCTTATGATAGTGTTAGGTGTAGCTAGTCATTATGCAAGCAGGATAAGGGGCGAAGGAGATGTTGAAGACGCAAAACAGAAAGCTAAAAGAGTTTTGGGTTATCCTGAAAAACAATAGGCTTCTTTGGAGGATATTGTTATCATGAACAAAATTAAAAAGAAGATATTTATTTGCAACTTTACCAAAACAATTTCAAGTGCCGTTTTAACAGCGATAGCTATCAACATCATCATGACCAACGCCACAAAGTATGCTTTAATCGAAGGACTATTGCCATTTGCATTAGCCATTGTCATTGTCGCACTAATCGACATTTATGAGTATAGATGTGAGCGTGAAGACCAGATTAATTTGAATGAACTTGAAGATAGAATCGAAAAGTTGGAGGGTAAGAAGTGAAAGGTAAAATCCTCATTGCCGTTCCAACATTCGAAAATATCAAACCGGAATGCTTCAAAAGCATTTACAATCTGATAAGTCCTAAAGATTACCTTTTGTATTTTGATTACGTCAAAGGCTATGACTGTGCACGTGCAAGAAACGAAATAGCAAAGCTAGCAATTGAATACAACTTTGACTATGTGTTAATGATAGATTCAGACGTTAATGTGCCTAGACAAACAATCAATAAGCTATTGGAATGTGAAACTGACATTGCTTTAGGCTGGTACTACAAGAAAAGAACAACAACAGATCAAACTGTCATCTTTGATTTTGGCATGGACTACACTGACAAAAACATGATCTATGGTGAAACATTATGGAAAGCTAACAATCCATTTGACGTTAAAGGCGGTGGCCTTGGAATCGCTCTCGTTAATGTTAATGTCTTCAGGAAAATGCCATATCCATATTTCAAATACGTTATCTATGGCAATGACACAGTACTGTCTGAAGACTTGTATTTCTGCACAGAAGCCAGAAAATACGGAATGAATATCAAATGCAATCCAGACGTTAAAGGCAATCACATATATGAGGTGAGTGTTTAATGCAAGACCAAATAGTTTTATTGGAACAAAGAAAAGAAGTCACAACATTTTTACTCGATGATGGGGATGTAACATCAAAAGATGTCGTTACAGAAACAGGCCAAAGCATTGGTTATGATTATACAGATAAATTATATCCTGAAGATACTGTTACAATTTCAGACAAATCAGAAATCGGAAAAGAAATGGTCAAGAAATATACAGGAGGTAATGATGAAATACCAATCGGTATTGTCGTTAATGACCCAACAGTAATGGATAATGGCCAGAGAAAAGCTAGTGTGTTAGTGTTAGGACAACTATACAGGCTCAAACTGGCCAGTGGCGTTACAGATATTTCACCAGCAGATAAAATCAAGTTAGGTGAAAACGGAGCCGTTAAAGATTCTTCAGGCGAATACTTGGCTCTGCATCCGGTGGAAGATTCAGATGATTATAATTATGTTAACTGTTTTAAATTAGCTAGTGGAAGTGCTGGTGAAACCGGAGAGAAAGGTGACACAGGTGACACTGGACCGGCAGGACCTAAAGGCGATACCGGCGATACAGGTGCAACCGGTGAAACTGGAGCTACCGGTTCAAAGGGAGATACTGGCGATACTGGAGCCACAGGAGAGAAAGGAGATACTGGGGAAACAGGCCCTCAAGGTAATACTGGTGATACTGGTGCTAAAGGAGATACTGGAGATGATGGAGAAAGTATTGACGTATATAAAGACTCCGCACACAGGCAGATAATATTTTCCGGTGCAAACACAGAGGTCACTTTATATTTTGATGATATAACTGGTCCCAAAGGCGATACTGGAGCAACAGGAGCTACCGGCGCCACAGGTGAAACAGGAGCCAAAGGCGATACTGGAGATACCGGCACAACCGGTGAAACAGGTCCTAAGGGAGACACTGGAGATACAGGTGAAAAAGGCGATACCGGTGATACTGGCGCTACAGGTGCTAAGGGAGACACTGGAGATACCGGTGCAACCGGACCTGTTAATCTTGCAAGCTCACTGGATACAACAGATACAACAAATGCCATTAAAAATGCTCCAGTAGCTACAGCTATTGAAAACCTGCAGACAAGCATTGGAACAATAACATCCACACAAACATCAAATCTTAACCTGCTGGGGAGCTGATTAATATGACTTTTACACCTCCGGACTTTTCTGAGATTCTAACCAATGAACAGACAATGAATTCCAGATTGACAACATTAAGAAGCAATCTAAGGGCAGGTTTGACAAATGCGGGAATCAGCTATAGCCAATCCGACACCATTAGCCAGCTGATTGACAGGTATGAGATTCTCCCGATATTTCAGACAGACATTAATGTCAATCCGCAGACTGCAGGAAAACTTGGAACATTATACAAGATGGCCAATATCAGCGCTGCAGCATGGTCGGGTGCCAATAATGGAAATTATAATGTTACCTATACAAACGATACTACTCAGGACCAGTTCGAGGAGAACGGCTGGTATTATACCGCTACATTCGGTAAATTCAACACAGCACCCGGGACATATTATTACGGTGACTGTGAAGGATGGAAAATAGAATCACAGTTCAAGATAACGGACGGATGGAACGGACTGATGGGAATCGGATTCATGGTGGATGCAAACTACAGCCAATCAGGTTTAATTAAAGATTATAATCAGGACGGTTACACTGGAGTATTTATAGGTTCTATTGGCGGATACCCTGGAATTTTCTCATTGGATAACGGCTGGGGCGTAACAAAGGACAAGGTAAAGGATTCTAATCATGCTTTTGCCGGAGGTACAATGGTGCTTGAAAAAACGGATGACTATTATTTGTCATACCTGTTCAAGGACACAAACGGCAATGTTCTGATTTCCGGAACATTTGATCCCGGCGATGTATGGAATTCAGATGAAATAGTCTTTGGGGCATACGGATCAGACGGCTACAAATCAAACAGCCATACAACATGCCTGACAAAAGGAACTAAGATATATTATGAACCGGAATTATGAGGTGTTAATGTGAGTATAGCAAGCAATGTCATTTTGGAAAACACAAGGCTTGGAGCTGTGAGAACCAAGTTAAGGAACAAATTAACTGAGTATAATATCTGGTGGGACAATACTCTCACAATATTTGAACTTGCAGAAAGACTCATGCTGATGTTTGGGGTAGCTATAGTGAGCACTGTTAAATCAAATACAATCACTCCCGGAGGATTTGAATACAGCGTAACCTTGCAGGATTCAGGAGTTCCTGTCGACTGGTGGATTAATGGAGTCCACAGTGTTGTTAGAACAGACAGTAATGGAAAGTCAGCCGTTACTGTGCCATATGTTCAGGATGCAACCGGAACAGTAGTCAGTAAAGTTGGAAGAAAAGCAGCTATTGACATTAACTATACGTGCGTTCCGTTTGCAAGCTTTGAAGATAATGCATGGGATTACAATACCGGAAGCTATGACATTGTAAAATATCCTACAAGCATTTCACACACTTTCAATATTAGTAGTGTGGATTATACTGAAGTGTATAACCTAACCAAAGATGTGGGGAGTGGAAATGTTGTAATGGCAATACCTAAAGTATATGCCAATGGCATTGGTGGAAACAATGGAATACATATTTCAGTCGGATTGTATCAGAAAAAGGACAGCAATCAGGGCTGGGGAGATGCAATAGCCCTTGTCAATTCAAAATCACTAAGTCATTACAGGGATACGAAGATTCTGGAACTGGGATCATATCCCGGCAAGAAAGGACTGAAATATTCAACATCAGGCCATGTAGTAAGGGATGTTAATGTGGCAACTGGACAATTGACTTTGGATTCACAGCAATATTATTTTGACTTGTATTATGATAACGGATATGTTAAAGCTACAATAAGACATGGAAGCACTAATGATTTCACATATGAAGCAGACATAAGCGATAAGATAACATTCGACACATTCTATCCGGCAATAATGATTTATGATGCCGGAGGACACATCCAGTGGGAAAGTGTAAATATTGAACCATGGACACATGAGGAGGAATAAAAATGGCCGATACAGAATGGATTGCAATTGGAAGAGTAGTTGGAGAAAAAGGCGATACCGGTGATGCATTCACATATGAAGACTTCACACCAGAACAATTAGCTGGTTTGAAAGGTGAAACCGGAGACACCGGACCGGCAGGACCTAAAGGTGATACAGGTGAAAAAGGAGATAAAGGCGATACTGGTGAGAAAGGTGATACAGGAAACAAAGGTGAGACTGGAGCAACTGGAGAGAAAGGAGACACTGGAGCTAAGGGAGATACTGGAGACACAGGACCTGCTGGAAATACTGGACCGGCCGGGGCGACTGGTAACACCGGAGCTACTGGTGTGGGTACTACTATTAAAGGTTCGTATAATACTTACCAGGAACTGATAAACGCACATCCGACCGGTAATGACGGCGATAGCTATTTGGTAAACGGCTCTCTTTATGTTTGGCTTGATAATGCTTGGGAAAATGTAGGAAACATAAAGGGAGACAAAGGAGATACCGGAGATACCGGACCGCAAGGCGTTAAAGGAGATACTGGAAACACAGGAACAACAGGTGCTACCGGTGCAACAGGTTCGACCGGACCTAAAGGAGATACAGGGGCTACAGGCATTGGCAGTGATGAGGAAGCAGGATGGAAACTGCCAGTTGACCAGATATTGACTACAAATACACTACCTACAGGAGTCAGTGCAGGTTATCGGGTAGCTATTGTCACAAGCTCTGTCATGGCCATTAAAGAGTATAACGGAAGTTCTTGGGATAGTGAAAGTCTTGATCCGTACAGTGTAATTCCATTGAAGCATTCTGGAGGAATACAGATGTATTTGGCAAAGTCTTCAGGGCCAGTATACATGGGTGTTGATTATGGGGTCTTTGGTAAATTCAGATTCATGACTCAGGCAGCATATGATGCATTAAGTAGCTATGATAATGACACAATTTATTTTGTAAGAAGTTCATAAGTGATAGTATGGAATTGAGTGACGAAATGTTAACAGAAATTAGCTATGTGAATATCTCAAAGTACAGGACTAAAGTAATGAAGTCCTTGGATGGGGAAGTGCTGATACCTACTCAAATAGCTAAAAATTCAGGGATTAGAACAAATCACATTTCAAAAGTTTTAAGTGAATTGAAAGCACATGAATTGGTTGAATGCATTAATCCTGAAGTTAGGAAAGGTAGATTGTACCGCTTGACTGATAAAGGGGAAGAAATAGTTGGAAATTTAGAATAAACTAATATATGGCAATAAATAAGGCATTAAAATGAAGTTAATTAATTTTAAATCCAATTCAATCCTAAAAAATTTAAAACGTGCACTGAAAGCATCAAAACATATACAAGAAGGGGAAAAAGTAAAATTTACTTTAATGGAAACAATTTTTCCACGAAATAAACATGTTGATAATTTTATTAATTCAATAGTTTCAGAAATTATGGGAATTGAAATAATTCACAATAATTTTTCGAAAAAATATGTTGAAGAGAATGTTATATCAATTTTAGAAAATTTAAATTCAAGGGGTGCATTAACATTGCCAAAACAAGATTTTAATAATCTTTGTGAAGACTTATTAAATAATTTCGAAAATGAAATTGAAAAGATTATTGATGAAGATTTTGATAATTATCTATGCGTATTCCACATTACAAATTTAGAATTAATAAAACATATTACTATAGGTGATGTTACATTATTTCCAATTAAAAAAATGACTGATAAATTAAATAGATATAATGAAGAAATTTTTGGCAGTGATTTTTTTAGAGAAGGGGAGGTTTATGGGAAAACACGAATTTATGGTTCAAAAGAATTTGTCCATTCAAAAGCGCAGAACAATATTAAAATTGCATTAAACATGTTAAAATTATTATTACCGGATAAAAAATGTAATTTTAATTTGGATGGGGATGTATTCTCACCTAACTACAGACAATATGCCATGTTCACATCAAACGATGAGATTGCTTCAGGTGTTAAATTAGAAGGTTCTATCCTTCATTGTGAATTTACAAAAGAAAACGTTGGTGATGTTAGCAAGGAATTGAATGTGTTATCTATTTTATTTAATAAAAAAAATAAATCTGATTTTGAAAATAGATTAATAACTGCAATTTATTGGTTTGGTGAGGCAATGTCTATTAAAATGAATGAATATAAAAAAATAGATAATAAACATCAATCTTTAATAGATAATATCGAATTTTTTAATGCATATCCCAAATTATTATATTTAGTTATTGCACTAGAAACTGTATTTGTATTTGATAATGATGAATCCATATCAGAAGCTGTTTCTTCTAAAGTATCAACTTTAATAGCAAAACCAAGGCGTGAAAATGAAATTAAAACATTTCTTAAAGACATATATGGCATAAGATCAAGTATTGTTCATTCTGGAATTGATTATATTTCAAAAGAAAATTTAGAAACATTGGCTTACTATGTTAGAGTTGCTCTGCTTGATAGCATATATATTAATTATAAATTTAATAATGAAATTAATGGATTACAAAATCAAATAAAAGGAAATGAATGAAATATTTCAATCTACTATTAATTGTACATAATAGGCGATTGATAACCAGACCATTCATATTCAATAATTAGTGGAAATCCTACTAGATTATGTGATGGAAATTCATAATACATCAAACATGAACTAATAGCAAAATCAAGATTGTCCATTTTCAAAAATAATTCACCAACATCTTCATCATCAGGAATATCATCAACAGTTAACCCATTTAATGGACATTCTTTTATTTCAATCATGTGAAATTCGCCTGTGAATCTATGAAAACTTTCAAAAACATCATCAATAGAGTCAATTATGCCATCATCAATATCACAATCGTATGAATCATGATAATCTTCCTGTTCATCTTCAGAAAGATCATCAAAATGTTTAATATATTGATATGATGTAAAATCATTAGGAACTTCTAATTCTAAAATTTTTTTAGGCAATAATAATTCCAAATTAAACTTTTTTAATAAATCTTTAATAGTAATTAAATCATCCGGAATATTAAAAGTACCCTCAACAATATAAACCATAGTTTAAACCTTATTTTGTATTTAAAATCTCTTCTTTTAATTTATCAAATTTGGTATCAGATATAATTGGTTTACCTTCAAGTTTAACAGGTTTATCGACATTAGCATATAACATTCCATTGGAACGTTTTAGCATTTGAGGTTCATCCAATTTGTAAACTCTTAAAATCCATATTTTAGCTTCTTTTCTTCCAAGATAATTTTTAACATGATCACGAGTCCAAATATGAAACTTGTTAAATGCACCAATTCTAGTTGATGGTTTTTCAATAACTTCGTCAACTGTTGCATAATATTTTACTTCATAAGTCCTGTTTTCACCAGTAGGTAAAAGATTATCTTTGACAAATTCTTTATCTTGAAATGAATCCAAAATATCATCTTTATTAGCATAGCTAATTGTTGGATATAATAAAAATTCATTTAAAGTTGTACCATATTTTCTAATTAATATTGTTTGTTTTCCTTGCCCTAATGCTTCAATGGTCGCATTCCATTCGTTTATACATTTTGTTATTTCAGTCATATTACCACTTAATTAATGCTTATTATAATCTTATGTTTAAAGATACTAAAAATATTTATCCGATGTATTTTCTATGGGCTATTTTTACATTACTTTGATTTACCATTGCATACTGCATTGTCGTATCAATCTGAACATGGCCTAAAAGCTTCTGCACTTGTTCAATTGGCATTCCTTTATCGATTGCATTTGTTGCCATTGTTCTTCTAAACTTATGGGGGTGTACTTTTTTAATATTTGCTTCATTGCCTAATTCTCGAATTCTACGTTCAACACCATTAATTCCAAGTCTATTATATGGTTTTTTAAAAGATACAAAAAGTGCAGGATTATCATCGGTTCTAGATTCTAAATATTTTAGTAGGTGAATTTTAGTTTTTGCATCAAAGTAAACAATACGTTCTGAGTCACCTTTTCCTAATACAACACATTCTCTTTCATTAAATAAAACATCATCAATGTTTAAGTTTACAAGTTCGCCTACACGTATACCTGTTGAAGCTAAAAGTTCAATCATAGCTAAATCTCTTATGTTAGAACAAGAATCTCTCAAGATTTCAAAGTTTTCATCACTAATAACTTCTTTTACAACTTTTTTGGTTTTAATTTTACGAATTCTTCTAACAGGATTTTTTAAAATATAATCCTCATCTTCAAGCCAGCTGAAAAAACTAGACAATACTCTCCTAACATTATCAATAGTGGCTTTAGAAGCATTATTTTTATCTTTATAATCTGCAAGATATTTCCTCAAATCATCTGTAGTAATGTCTTCAATCTTAAGTCCAACTTCATCAAGCATTTTAAAAATAGTTGTTCTATAATAAATAATTGTACGTTCAGAACAACCTTCAACTCGTTTAGCAGAAAGAAAATTATCCAATAAATCCTGATTTTCATTAGATTCCAATGTAGATATTTTAGAAGTTTTTTCTGTGATGTTAAAATCATTTAAAACAGAAATTAAAACATTCTCTAATTCAACAGTCTGATTTTCATCTAAAATAGGTTTCATTCTAGTTTTTATCAAATTAATTAATTTAGATTTCATATAATAATTTATTTTTTTATAATGTTGAAATTGTAACATTAGAATATAATCTCAGATTTATAGAGTATTCAGATGAATGGGCATCATATAATTTAGGTGAAATTTTAACATTTTATTCTACAAATTCTTTTTCTAGAGAAAAATTGAATTATGAATCGGGTAGTGTTAAAAAT
>Ga0129306_1001149_pt1 | contig 32821 bp, 29 predicted proteins | sample P827metagenome_FD_94438 | JGI IMG/M metagenome (GOLD analysis project Ga0129306, IMG submission 94438) | Capybara group fecal microbial communities from Wisconsin, USA - P827 metagenome | ecosystem: Host-associated > Mammals > Digestive system > Large intestine > Fecal | place: USA: Wisconsin...
CAAGCGCAAGAACATGACCATCGGCCTGGGCGTGGACGCGCTGCTGTCCAGCGGCCAGAAGGACGTGGCCGTGAACGCGACGCTGCGGTGGGATCTGTAAGGCGGAGTTTTAAGGAAACGCTGATTAATTCCCCCGCGCCCAACCGGACCTTTCGTCGGCTGGCCACTCACGAAGCTCATCAACATAGCCCCGCTATGCCTCTTCGCTTCGTTCGCGTCATCCAACGAAATCCCCTGGCCGGGCATCGGGGTCATTTAATCAGTGTTTCCTTAAACCAAAACCAGCACGAAGGCCCAAAGACGCACAGGACACGAAGAAAAGACGAAGAATAAACGCAAGAAACTGACGATGTTGTGCTGGGAAATCTGGCAGCCCTGTGAGGGAAAGTTTTAAACCAAAGCCAGCGCGAAGACGCAAAGGACACGAAGGACATATAAAAGAAAACCTCCCGCAGCCGAATGTATCGGATGCGAGAGGTTTTTTGCTGTGTCCGGTTTTGCCCTTCGTATTCTTTTGTTTTTTCTTTGTGTGAACTGCACCCCTTTCCTGTTTGTGGGTGTCCTGGGTTTGGGGTGCAGTTCATGTCCTTTGCGACTTCGCGACTTTGTGATGGGTTCGGTTTTAACGGTTTTGCCTTCTTTATGACCTTCGGGCCTTTGGGGCTTCGTGTTGATCCGGTTTTGCCCTTGGTATCGCTACTCGCCCCAGAACCTGGCGACCACGTCGTCGTCCGGGCGGCGAGTGGCCAGCGCAGCGATCACGAACGCGGCCAGGCCGATCAGCAGGCTGGGGATGATCACGTTCATGCCGTAAAAGTTCTTGATCGTCAGCGACAGCGCGAAGTACGCGCCCGTGCCGCACACGGCCGAGGCCAGGGCGCCGGATGCGTTGGCGCGCTTCCAGTACAGGCCCAGCACCAGCGGCCACAAAAACGCCGCCTCCATGCCGCCGAACGCGAAGATGTTCAGCCACACGATCAGGCTGGGCGGACGCACCGCCGCCAGAAAGACGACCGCGCCCAGGATTCCCGTGCACCACAGCGAAAGGCGCCTGACCTTGCCCTCGTCGGCTGCGGCGGCAGGGTTGATATAGTTGATGTACAGGTCTTTGACGATGGTGGACGACATCTGGATCAGCTGCGAGTCGATGGTCGACATCACGCCCGCCAGCGGCCCGGCCAGGAACACCCCGGCGACGACGGGCGGCAGCAGCTTGACGGCCATCTGCGGCATGATCGCATCGGCCACGGTCAGTCCCGGCAGCACGGCGCTGCCGAGCGCGCCGCACAGGTGCATGCCCAGCATGATGAAGCTGACCACGACCGTGCCCACGACGATGGCCGAGTGCATCGAACGGCTGTCGCGGTAGCCCATGCAGCGCACCGCCGTGTGCGGCAGCCCGATCGTGCCGAAGCACACCAGCACCCAGAACGACAGGATGAACGGCTTGGCGACAAAGCCCTTCGGCCCGAACGGCGAAAGCAGCGCCGGATCAGTGCGGGCGATCGTCTCCATCACGTTCTTCATGCCGCCGCCGGCGTGAGCCACGCCCCAGATCATTGCCGCCGTGCCCAGCATCATCACAACGCCCTGCAGAGCGTCGGTCAGCGCCACGGCGCGGAAGCCCCCGACGGTGGTGTACAGCACGACCGTGCCGGCGAAGACCGTCAGCCCCCAGAAGTAGGGCAGGCCCGTGATCGTCTCGAACAGGCGCGCGCCGCCGATGAACTGCGCCGTCATCGCCGAAACGAAAAACAGCAGCAGCGACACGGAGGCGGCGATCACCACGAACTTGCTGCGATAGCGCTCGCGCAGAAAGTCGTTGACGGTGATCGCGTCGATGCGGCGGGCCACGATGGCGAACTTTTTGCCCAGCACGCCCAGCGTCAGCCACGCCGTGGGCACCTGGATCACGGCCAGAAGCACCCAGCCCAGCCCCGTCTTGTAGGCCACGCCGGGGCCGCCGATGAAGCTGGAAGCCGACGTGTAGGTGGCCACCAGCGTCATGGCCAGCACAAAGCCGCCCATGCTGCGCCCGCCGATGAAGTATTCGCGCAGGAAATTGCCGCCGCTGCGCGCCTTGCGTCCGCACCACGCCGCCAGCAGGTACACGCCGGCCAGATAGGCCAAAACGGGAAGGAGCAGAGCCCAGTTAAGCTGCATGGCGGTCGTCTCCCTTCTTGTTATTCTCGTGCGGATCAAGCGGCATGTTTTTGAACAAAAACCGCACCATCAGCGCCGCCAGGACGCAGAACAGCGCCGGCCCGGCGACGGAGCTGTAGAAGAACCACTCCGGCAGCCCCAGCACGTAGCGGTAGCCCGCCGGATCGCCCGAGCCGAGCCCGTAGGCGAACGCGTACCACCAGACAAAAAACAAAAGGGCCAACGCAACGGAGCAGAGCGCTTCGAAGTTGGCCTGGATAAAACGACGATCGGTTTTCATGCGCGAGACCTCCCAAAAAAGTTCGCCCCAGGAACGCGTGCTTACACGTGGCAGCACTCGCACCTCGGTGACGGATGCTGTCGCAAAGATTTGCGCGTATCTCCCGCTGGTCCCGCGCCGGCGGTGGGAGTAACCTCTCAAGACAAAGCGCACACGGCCGCTTTTTCGGCGCGACAAACTACGGAAACGCTGATTCATTCCCCCGAGCCCTGTCGGGGCATTCGATCAGTGTTTCCCTATTTCCCGAAAAAGCGGACTTCCCGCCGCGGCCCGCATTGCCCGCGGCGCATAAATGAGTGGGCGTGCGACCGTTCGCACGCGACCACGTATTATACACCATCGGCGCGGAAAAATAAAACCGGGGGCAAAACACGCGCAAAGCCCGATCCACCGGGATAAAAATCGCGCCCGCGCAGGAAACTCTTTCCCGCGCGGGCGCGATCGTTATGCTCAAAAAAGTTTATTTGATCTTCTTGTACTTCTCGGGGATGGGCAGCTCCGTGTTGCCCAAAAAGCCCTTGCCGAACACGTAGGTGTCCTGGTACACCATCAGGTGGTTCTTCTTTTCGAGGCCCGTGGACATATCGACGTAGTAGCCGCCGTTCCACTTGGCGCCCGGCGTGTTGGCGGTGTACACGGCGAACAGGTCTTCCGCCTTCATGCGGCGGCGGAAGTTCTTGGCCGTGATGCCCTCTTCAACGCATTTCTTGCCGTACTCGGCCATGCCGACCACGGCCGTGAAGCCGGACGAGAACGCCCAGGTGCCCATGCGTCCGGCGCCGCCGCGCTTGAGCACTTCGGCCTCGATGGCCTTGAGGATGGCCGGGAAGTTGCCGGCCACGCCGGAAAGGTCAAGCCCCAGAGCGCCCGGATAGCCCATCAGCGGCGAAGGCACGTCGGCCTCAACAAAGATGCCGCCCAGCGCTGCGATCTGCTTCAGCAGCGGCTCGGTGTGCGCGTCGTTGGTGCAGAAGAACGCCGTCTTCTTGCCGAAGCGGTCAAGCCACTGCGGCACGTGCTCCAAAATGAACTGCTGCGCGCCGGCCACGCCCACGTCGCTCATCGGGTCGGGAGCCGTCTCCATGTGGAACTTGATGCCCATGTCCTCGCAGGCCGCCTTCATGATGTTGACGCGGCGCAGTTTCAGCTCCGAGCTGAGGTGGCGCGGGAACGAGATGTGCACGAAGTCGGTGGCGCCCAGCTTTTTGGCGCCGACGATGATCAGGTAGCCGCGCGTGATCGCGTCGATGTTGGTGGCCAGGTCGGCGGCCGATTCGATGACGAGCGGGTCCTCCTGCGGCTGACCGGCGAACAGAAGGATGTCGGGGCGCTTCTCGCGGATGCGGCGGAACGCCTCGGTGGTGCCGGGCACGGCCGTCATCACGACAACCACCTTCATCTTGGGATCGTCGGCAAACGCGGCGATCTGGCTGATCGTGGTCTCCATCTCGGCCATGAAGTTGTCGGGCATGGTCACGTGCTTGATGTAGCCGCCGTCTTTCACGTCGCCGTAGCGGCGGATCAGTTCTTCGGCGCCGCGAAGGTTGTCCTCGGCCTGCGACACCGTCTCGGTGCACACGCCGATGTGGAACGGCGCCTCGGCAAAGGCCGAACCGGCAGCGCACAGCAGCGCCGCAGCCAAAAAGGCAGTGATGAACTTACGCATTGCAGATACCTCCTGCGCAAAAATTTGTGGAAAAGCCGCGCCGCATGACGCGGAAAATGCCTAAAAGGTGAACGAACGGGTCACGCTCTTGATGACGCCGTCGAAAAACTTCTGCGACGAGCGGGGATAGACGAACATGACGCTGTAGAAAGTGCCGTCTTTGAGCCAGTCGCGGCGGTAGACGATGCGCCCGCGCTCATCCAGCCACGACAGCACGAACCAGCCCTCTTTGGCGTTGACGAGGCGGTAGGCGATCCTGTGCCCCTGCGCGGCAAAGTCGGCGGCCTCTTTCAGCGAATGGTCGAGCGCGTTGTACTCTGCCCACACGGAAAACTCCCCGGTTGGCTGTGTGACCGTAAAGCGCCGCCCGTCGCCGTTGGCGCTCTCCGAATGCCAGTTGAAGCCCTCGGGCACCTCAAGAGCATAGCCGAAGCGCGCGTTTTCGTACCGCGCCGCCCAAACCGGACGGCCCGCCAGCATCGTGATCAAAAAAAACGCACAGATCGAGATGAATAACTTTTTCAGTTTCGCCGCCTCCTTTTGTCATTATACAACGACTTATTATAAGTGGCAAAGCAGATTGTAAAAAAGGAGGGGAAGCCGCTCAATCCCCTCCGAATACGCGAAAAAATTACGCCTTGATCCCTTCAGCTTCGGCCTTCATCTCGACGATGGCGGCGGCGATGCGCTTGATGCCCTCCTCGATCGTGGCCGGATCGCAGTAGGTGTAGTTGAGGCGGGCGTTGTGGATGCACGCGCCGGGTTCAACCTCGAACGCCGAGCCCTGGATGAACGCCACCTTCTTGTCGAGCGCGCGGCGCATCAGCACATCGGTGTTGATGCCGGGCACGTTGATCCAGTAGAAGAAGCCGCCGTGAGGCTTGACCCAGGTGACGCCCAGCGGGGCCAGATGGCGCTTCATGCTCTCTTCCATGTAGTCGCGGCGCACGCGGTAGTTGTCGATGATCTTGGGCAAGTGTTTGTTGAGGTAGCCCTTGGAGCAGTAGTCGGCCACCAGAGCCTGGTCAACCGAGCTGGAGCACAGGTCGGTGCTCTGCTTGAACACGTTCATCTGGCGCAGGATCTCGGGCGCGCCGATCACCCAGCCGGTGCGCGTGCCGGGAGCCAGGATCTTGGAGAACGAGCCGGCGTACAGTGTGTTGCCAGCCTTGTCGAACGAGAAGATGGCGGGCAGGTGTTCGCCCTCATAGCGCACATAGCCGTAGGGGTCGTCCTCGAAAATGCCGACGTTGTACTTCTCGGCGATCTCGGCCAGCTTCTTGCGGCGCTCAACGGTCATCGTCATGCCGCCGGGGTTCTGGAAGTTGACGATCGTGTAGATGAACTTGACCTTTTTGCCCTCGGCGCGCAGGCTCTCGATCAGGGCGGGAAGGCGATCGACCAGCATACCGTCGGCGTCGCAGGGCACGCCGCGGCACACGCCGCCGTGGTTGGTGAACACGTTGATGGCCGCCATGTAGGAAGGATCTTCGGTGATGACGATGTCGCCGGGATCGAGCAGGGCCCAGGCGAACAGGTCAAGCGCCTGCTGCGAGCCTGTGGTCAGCATGATCTCGTCCTTATCGACGCGGCGGCCCAGACGCTCGGCCATGAAGTCGGCCAGGCACTCGCGCAGCAGCGGGTTGCCGTCGGTGGTGCCATACTGCAGCAGCTCCGAACCCTTGTCCTTGAGCAGGTGCGCACCTTCATAGAACTCGTCCACGGGGAACACCTCGGGCGCGGGCATACCGCCGGCGAACGAGATCATGCCGGGCTTCTTGATGACGGCGAGGATCTCGCGCACAGGCGAGGGACGCGAATGAGTGGCCGCGTGGCTGAAATTGTCGTTCCAGTTGCTCATGATAAAAAACCCCTTCTTCAAAAAATCTTGCCTCCGCAAGCGCGCGGAAGCCGCAATGATTTGGCGCTGATCGTGGAGCGTGAGCTCCGGGTCGTGTGCTCAAATTATTTCCACATATTATAAAAAAAACGGCCAAACAATGCAACAAAAAAATCGCGGGTACGGAAAAGTTCGCTTGCGCAGCGGCACGCTTTTCTGCGTTCTATGGACAGGCCCGAAAAAAATCGAGTCGGCCGGAAATGGCAGTCAAACGGGGAAATATTTGGCACTCGGCCCGGTTATATCTGGTTAAAACCTGTTACTGCCCTGTGGATACGTGAGTCGGAGCGAGTTGGACACCGTAATGAAGGTTTATCAAAGTTGGGTGAAAGTACTCTACTTTTGGGGCGAAAGTACCCTCATCGTTGGGCGGAAGTACCCTCATCGTTGGGCGGAAGTACCCTCATCGTTGGGCGGAAGTACCCTATGGTTGGACGAAAGTACCCTGTTTTTCGAGTGTCGATTGTCCGGCAGCGCGGCACATAAAAATCTAAAAAGCAGATAGCTGTGATGACTTTAGTTTTTTAAGCGGCGCGCTCTATGTGCGCCGCTGCTTGAGGAAACGCTGATTCATTCCCCCCCCCCCCCCCACGCCGGACCTTTCACCGATCACCTGCTCGCGAAGCTGACCCCTAAAGGACAGGCTCCACGTCGTCACCATAGCCCACTATGCCTCTTCACTTCGTTCGCGCCATCCAACGAAATCCCCTGGCCGGGCATCGGGGTCATTTAATCAGTGTCTCCCTAATTCATAAATAGATGAAAAACATGCTGCATGGAGCGAATGTCCAATCGATTCTGGTTTGCTGTGCGCCTGTCGTATTATTATATTTCGCGCGCGGCACAAAAAATGTTCCACGTAGAACGCACTTGCTGAAAAATGTTCTACGTGGAACAATTCTATTATTTCGCCGCTGCTTTTCATTTTTGTAAAAAATGAGTCGCGCCTTTGGTTTTAACCTATAAAATCGCTGTTTTGATTATTCGTGTTTTGCGGAATCGAGTCGGTTTCGTTTTTTTGCACTCGGTTGGGGAGCTTGTTTCTGTCTGCTTCCGGCTTGGAATTTAGGCTTTTGTTCGCCGCAGCACGAGGATGCTGATCTCGGCAGGATCGAAGATGCGCAGCGGAAAACCGCACCACAGCGAAGTGCCGGGACTGTTGAACAGCTTCATGCCGTCAACATCATACCAGCCCTTGACGAAGCCCTTGTTGGCGCGGGCTACGATCAGGTCGAGCAGCGGCATCATGCCGCCGTGCGTGTGTCCGGAAAGCTGCAGCGCCACGCCGCTTTTGGCGTTCTCGCGTGCCGCTTCGGGGCGGTGGGCAAGCAGGATGACGGGGACACTGATCGGAGCTCCGTCAAGCGCTTTCTTCACATCGGGCGCCGTGTAGCCCATGCGGCCGCCCTGCTGGTCGGGCACGCCGGCAAGCACGAGCCGGCTTTGTCCGGCCGTCAACACGACGTGTTCGTTTTCCAGCCAGGTCACGCCAAATTCAGCAAGCTGCTCTTTCCATGCGTTATAGCCGGAATAATATTCGTGGTTGCCGGTGGAGGCGTACACGCCAAGCGGCGCAGAAAGGCGCGAAAGCGGTTCGAGGTCGGCGGCGCGCTTTGGCACGCTGCCGTCGACGAAATCGCCGGGCATGGCGATCAGGTCGGGCTTTTCGGCCATCGTGCGTTCGACGATGCTCTCAAAAAGCGGGCGGCGGTTCAGCGCGCTGGCGTGCAGGTCAACGAGCAGCGCGACTTTTGTTCCCTCAAATTCGCTCGGCAAATTGGCGATTTCTACGTCGTGATACTTCACGTCGGGCACGCGCACGGCTTCCCACGTTCCCCAGGCGGTGGAAATGACCGCTAGAACAAGCACGAACGCCGAGGCGAAAGAGGCTGGAAAGCCTTTGGAAAGATGCACGGCCACGCGCGGAAAAAGTTTGTAGAGCGGGAAGACCTTGTACAGCAGCCACAGCAGGTCTTTCAGCAGCGTCAGCACAAAAGCGACGACCAGCAGATTGTACAGCAGCGAGCCGGCGATCATGCCCCAGCGGGGCAGGTCGGGCGCAAAAAACAAGCCGCCGCCGAGCCAGCCGAAGATGTGGTTTTTGCCCGCGCCGACAAGCAGCGGCACGAACAAAAGAACTTTGACGAAAAAGTTTGTCCGCAGTGGCAGCAGCAGGCTGAGCGCCTCGTATGCCGCGATGATGAACGGCGCGTAAAAAAATGCTCTCATAGATACCTCCAGAACAAAAAGATCAGACTGCCATATTTAACACATGAAGCACACTTCAGGTCAAGACGCGCACATAAAAAAACTCCCCCGCGCAAAGGCGGGGGGGAGCAAAACGTTTTTTACCACGCGGCAACGCAGCCGTCAGCGCGGGGTTCGGTGGCGCCGACGAGCGTGCCTTCTTCGGTGCGCAGGATCATCTCGCCGCGGCCGAACGTGCCGGCATCGACGTCGCACTTGATGTCATGCCCCATGCGGGCCAGACGCTGATAGGCGGCGGCAGGGAAGCCTGGCTCGATCTCCACCGTCTTTTTGCCCGTCCACTGCCAGCGCGGCGCGTCGAATGCCTGCTGCGGGTTGAAGTCGAAGTCGATCATGTTCATCAGCACCTGCACATGCCCCTGCGGCTGCATGTAGCCGCCCATCACGCCGAACGGCCCCACGGGTTTGCCGTCCTTGGAGAGGAATCCGGGGATGATGGTGATGTAGGGGCGCTTGCCGGGCTCGATCACGTTGGGGTGATCGGGGTCGAGCGAGAATCCGGCAGCGCGGCAGTTGAGCGAGATGCCCGTGCCGGGGATGACGATGCCGCTTCCGAACTGCTTGTAATTGCTCTGGATGAACGATACCATGTTGCCCTCACCGTCGGCCGTACACAGATACACCGTGCCGCTGCTTTCGGGGTCGCCGGGCTCAGGCATGATGGCCTGTTCGCCAATCAGCGCGCGGCGCGTGTCAGCGTAGGCGTCGCTGAGCATTTCGGCGACGGGCACGTGCGCGAAACGAGGATCGGCCACATAGCGGGCGGCATCGACAAACGCCAGCTTGATGGCCTCGATCTGGCGGTGGAACGTCTCGGGCGCGTCGCGGTGAGTGAACTGATAGCCTTTGAGGATGTTCAACGCCATCAGCACGGTGATGCCCTGGCCGTTGGGCGGCAGCTCCCACACGTCATAGCCGCGGTAGTTCACCGACAGGGGCTCCACCCACTCGGGTTCGACCATGAGCAGATCTTTGGGGCACAGATAGCCGTCAGTCGCCTGCGAATAGGCCAGCATTTTCTCGGCCAGCTCGCCTTCATAAAACGCCTTGGCGTTCGTATCGGCGATCAGCGCAAGCGTTTCGGCCTGCTCGGGCTGCACCCACAGCTCGCCGGGAACGGGAGCGCGCCCCTTGGGGGCGAATGTGTCGAACCACGGTTTGAACACATCGGCCGTCATGATCTTTTTGTAGTTCTGGAAATTTCTGTTCCAGTTGAAGGCAACCGTCGGCGCTACGGCGTGCCCGTCGGCGGCCAGCGAGATGGCAGGGGCGAGCGATTCTTTCAGGCTCAATCTGCCCATCGTTTCGGCCAGCACGGCCCATGTTTTGGGCGCGGCCGGAACGGTTGCGGAGGCCCAGCCTTTGTCGGGCATGACTTCAAAGCCGCGGCGCTTCATCTCTTTCAGCTTGAAAGCCAGCGGGGCGCGGCCGCTGCCGTTGATGCCGTGAAGTTTGCCGTCTTTCCAGATGATCGCGAAGTTGTCGCTGCCGATGCCGTTGCTGGTGGGCTCAACGACCGTAAGCGCCGCCGCCGTAGCGATGGCCGCGTCGATGGCGTTGCCGCCTTTTTTGAGCACCTCAAGACCAGCCTGAGCCGCCAAAGGGTGCGAGGTGGCCACCATGCCGCGTGAGCCGTAGATCACGTTGCGCTGCGAAGGGAACGGATTGTACCAGGGATCGAATTTCAAAAAAATCACCTCATCGAGTGTTTGATATTGTAGATTTGTACAAATTTTAGCAGAAAAGCTGCCGCGGCGCGACATGTTTTTAAAAAAGGTGATACAATATGCGCGCATTGAGAATGAACACATTGCTGATTTCGCAATGCGGCCTAGACGGAAACGCCGCTATGCTGTAGAATATAGCGTAATTTCCGAGTTTGATCATATTTTGAGGAGGTTTTTACACCTATGAAGAAGTTTTGCCGGGTTTTCGCTCTGCTTGCCGTCCTGACGCTCGTCGTTGCCGGCTGCGCTTTCGCTGATTCTAAGATCGCCGTCGTCAATTCGCAGGTGGTCATGCGCAATCATCCTCGCGCCGATCAGACGCTCAAGCGCCTGGAGGCAATGATGCGTGCCAAGCAGCAGGAAGCGATGAAGGAAGCCGAGAAGGCCACCACCAAGGAGAAAAAGGCCGAAGTCGTCGGCAAGAAGCAGCGTGAAGCCGCCGAGGAAGAGCGCAAGCTGCTCCAGCCCCTCGAGAAGGAAGTCTTTGCCGCCATCCGCACCGTGTCGCGCGCCAAGGGCTGCGATGTGGTCTGCGAGGCAGGTGCCGTCATCCTGGGCGGAGTCGACATTACTCAGGACGTCATCAACGAACTCAAGAAAAAGAAGTAACTCGCAGCCTGAGTCAGCACACATGCGGAGGGATCGCTTGTAAAAGTGGTTCCTCCGCTTTTTCAAACCGCGCTGCGGGGTGTACCCGGTGCGCTTATAGTTGGTGTTTATTTTTAAGGAGGAAAAACACAATGTCAGAGCTCAAACTTCAGATCGTCCAGGCGGAATTTCCTGAGGACTGCAACGTCATCGTCGGCCAGAGCCACTTCATCAAAACGGCCGAAGACCTGTATGAGGCACTGATCACCTCATCGCCCTCGATCGAGTTCGGCGTCGGTTTCTGCGAAGCGTCCGGCGACTGTAAGATTCGCTACGAGGGCAACAACCAGGAGATGGTCGATCTGGCCGTAAAAAACGCGAGCAGCATCGCCTGCGGGCACACGTTCTTCATCATCATGCGCAAGGCGTATCCCATCAACGTGCTCGACCGCGTCAAAAACTGCCAGGAAGTGTGCCGCGTGTTTGCCGCCACCGCCAACCCGCTGCAAATACTTGTGGCCGAGAGCGATCAGGGCCGCGGCATCGTCGGCGTGATCGACGGTTTCCCGCCCAAAGGCGTTGAGACGGCCGAAGACATCGAAGCCCGCCGCGCGCTGCTGAGCAAGATCATCGGCTACAAGCGCTAAGCCGTCCCGATCATGGCGGCCAAAAAAGAGAGCAAGCGTTACTGCTGCATCGAATGCGGCTATATCTCGCTCGTTCCCGCCGGTAAGTGCCCAAGATGCGGCGCCTGGGGCACGCTTGAGGAAGAAGCCCCCGTTGCGCCCAGCGCTTCGGCCACAGGCACAGCCAAGCTGCTCACGCCCATGGCCATCAGCGAGCTGGAGCCGCCGAAGCGGCTGCCTTCCGGTTTTGGCGAACTCGACCGGGTGCTTGGCGGCGGCTGGGTGCCCGGCGGCGTCGTGCTGCTTGGCGGCCAGCCAGGCATCGGCAAATCGACGCTGCTGCTGCAGGTGTGCGGACACGTTGCCGCAAACGGCGGGCGCGTGCTCTACATTTCGGGTGAAGAATCACCGTCGCAGCTGGGCTTGCGCGCCAAGCGGCTGAACGTGCTTCACGACGGGCTTGACGTGTGCTGCCACACGGTGATCGACGACGCGCTGGCTCTGGTCAAAGATCACGACCTCGTTATTGTCGACAGCGTGCAGGCCATGCGCACCTCGCAGGCTGAAGGCTGGCCGGGCACACCCACACAGGTGCGCGCCGTGGCGCAGGTGTGCGTCAACCACGCCAAAGATCACGGCGTGCCGATGGTGCTTGTGGGGCACATTACCAAGGAAGGGCGCATCGCCGGCCCCATGCTGCTTGAGCACATGGTCGATGCCGTGGTCATGTTCTCTGATGACACATCGTCGGTGTACCGCACGCTGCGAGCCAGCAAAAACCGCTACGGCGGCACCGACGAGATGGGTATCTTCGAGATGCGGGCCGACGGCCTGACCGAAGTTCCCGATCCCAGTTATTTGTATTGGAACAGGTCGGACGGCGCCGTATCGGGCGTAGTCATGACCGTTGTGCTGGAGGGCTCGCGTCCCCTTGTGGCCGAAATCCAGACGTTGGCGAGTGAGACGAGTTTCGCCTACCCCAAGCGCGCCGGCATCGGCGTGGGCGCCAACAAGATGGGTATGCTGCTGGCCGTGCTGCAAAGCCGCTGCGGCCTGCTGTCGGTGCGTCAGGACATCTACTGCAACGTCGCCGGCGGACTTGAGATCCACGATCCCGGCGCCGACTTGGCGCTGACAGCTTCTATGGCCTCGGCGCTGACCGGGCGCAGTCTGCTGCCCGAGTGCTGTCTGATCGGCGAAGTCGGTCTGGCCGGCGAGGTGCGGCCCGTTTCCGGTTTGGCGCAGCGGCTGCGCGAAGCTGCCCGGCTGGGGTTTAAACGCGCCGTGGTCAGTTCGCGCGAAAAAAAATCGGACCAGCCCGATGGTATCGAGCTGATCCGCGTCCTCTCCGTAGGGGAGGCGTTGGCGCGCGCCGGCGTGATGCCGGAGTGATTTTCTCATAAATTGAGTGAATAATAAGGAAAAAACTGTTATAATCGCGGAGAGTTTTATGCTTGCACGAACCTTTGTTTTAGGAGGAAGTTTGTATGGAATATGATTTCAGGTCGATCGAAAAGAAGTGGCAGACCTATTGGGACGAGCACAAGACCTTCAAGGTGACGGAAGACCTCGCCTTCCCGCCCGAGAAACGCCGTTATGTGCTCGATATGTTCCCCTATCCTTCCGGTGCCGGGCTTCACGTCGGCCATCCCGAGGGCTACACGGCGACAGACATTTATTGTCGCTACATGCGCATGAACGGCTACAACGTGCTGCATCCCATGGGATTCGATTCGTTCGGGCTGCCGGCTGAAAATTACGCCATCAAGACCGGCACGCATCCTAAGGTGACCACCGAGAAGAACATCGACGTGTTCCGCGAGCAGATCAAGTCGCTGGGCTTCAGTTACGACTGGGACCGCGAAGTGTCCACCTGCACGCCCGACTATTACAAGTGGACGCAGTGGTTCTTTTTGCAGATGTTCAAGAAGGGGCTGGCGTATGAGGCACAGATCCCGATCAACTGGTGCCCCTCGTGCAAGACCGGCCTGGCCAATGAAGAAGTCAAGGAAGGCCACTGTGAACGCTGCGGCACGCAGGTGCATCGCAAGAACCTGCGCCAGTGGGTGCTGAAGATCACCGCCTACGCCGAGCGCCTGCTGAAAGACGTTGACAAGCTCGACTGGCCCGAGCCGATCAAGATCATGCAGCGCAACTGGATCGGCAAGAGCACCGGCGCCGAAGTCACGTTCGAGATCGAAAACGGCCTTGGCGAACTGACCGTCTACACCACGCGCCCCGACACACTGTTCGGTGTCACCTACATGGTGCTTTCGCCCGAGCATCCTCTTGTTGAAAAGATCACGACGCCCGACAACCTTGAAGCCGTGCATAAATACGTTCATGATGCTGCGCTCAAGTCCGATCTTGAACGCACCGACCTGAACAAGGACAAAACCGGCGTGTTCACCGGCGCCTATGCGATCAACCCGCTCAACGGCGAGCGCGTGCCCATCTGGATCTCCGACTACGTGCTCATCAGCTACGGCACCGGTGCGATCATGGCCGTGCCCGCGCACGATTCTCGCGACTGGGAGTTTGCCAAGAAGTTCGGCCTGCCCATCATCGAGGTGCTCAAGGGCGACGTTGACGTGCAGCAGCAGGTGTATGAGGGCGACGGCCCGCATGTCAACTCCGGCTTTTTGAACGGCATGGGCGTTGACGAGGCTATCGAAGCCGTTACCAAGTGGCTAGAAGAGCGCGGCAAAGGACACAAAGCCGTCAACTACAAGCTGCGCGACTGGGTTTTCTCGCGCCAGCGCTACTGGGGCGAGCCGATGCCGCTCATTCACTGCCCGCACTGCGGCACGGTGCCCGTTCCGGAAGATCAGCTGCCGCTTCAGCTGCCCGAGGTGCAGAAATACGAGCCTACCGGCACGGGCGAGTCGCCTCTGGCCAATGTCGAAGAATGGGTGAACTGCACCTGCCCCGTCTGCGGCGCGCCGGCCAAGCGTGAGACCAACACCATGCCCCAGTGGGCCGGTTCGTGCTGGTACTACCTGCGCTATCTCGATCCTCACAATAACAAGGAGTTCGCGTCGCGCGACAAGGTGGATTACTGGATGCCCGTCGATCTGTACGTGGGCGGCGCTGAGCATGCCGTGCTGCATCTGCTCTATGCCCGTTTTTGGCATAAAGTGCTGTTCGACCTCGGCCTGGTCAACACCGACGAGCCGTTCATGCGCCTCGTCAACCAAGGCATGATCACGTCGTTCGCCTATCAGCGCCCCGACAAGTCGCTTGTGGCCGTCGATCAGGTTGATGAAAACGGCGGCGTCTACACCGAGAAGGGCACGGGCGTCAAACTCGAGCGCGTCATCGCCAAGATGTCCAAGTCGCTGAAAAACGTCATCAACCCCGACGAGATCATCAAGGAATACGGCGCCGACACGCTTCGCCTGTACGAGATGTTCATGGGCCCTCTGCAGATGTCCAAGCCCTGGTCTACGCAGGGCCTGCAGGGCGTGCACCGCTTCCTGCAGAAGGTCTGGAAAGTCTGCACCAAGCCGCTTTCATCCGATGAGATGCCGGCCGAGCTCAAAAAACTGCTGCACAAATCGATCAAGAAGATCAGCGCCGACACCGAGACGCTCAACTTCAACACGGCCATCTCGCAGATGATGGTGCTCATCAACGAGGCTGCCAAGTACGATGTGTGCTACCGCGAGATGATGGACCCGTTCGCGCGTATGCTGTCGGCCTACGCGCCGCACATGGCCGAAGAACTGTGGGCGCTGCTCGGCAACGAGCCCAGCGTTGCCCTCACGAAGTGGCCTTCGTTCGATCCGGCCTTTGCCGTTGACGACACCGTCACCATCCCCGTGCAGTTCAGCGGCAAAGTGCGCGAGAAGCTCGACCTGCCCGCGGGGCTGGACAAAGACGCACTGTTGGCTGCCGTTATGGCCAACGAGAACGTGAAAAAGCGCCTTGAGGGCAAAACGATCGTCAAGACTATCGTAGTGCCCGGAAAGCTGGTCAATCTGGTGGTGAAGTAAATGCCCGCGCTGGTGCTGATCGCGGCGCCAGCGGGCGCGCACCCCCGGCTGCGGGCGGAAACGCTTTCTCGGCTGAAAAAAAACGGCTACACGCTGGAACGGCGTCTGGAAACGGCGGCGTGGGACGATTTGTTTGAAGAGGCTCTGACGCCGAGCCTCTTTTCTTCACAGCGCATCTTTGAAGTGGATGACGGCAAGTCGCTTGGCCCGCTGCCGGAGAAATTCCAAAAGAACGTGGAGACCGGTGATGCCGAAGCTGTGTTTCTGATCTTTTCCGAAAAGACGCTGCAAAAGGAGCTTGGCGCGGCATACAAAAAGGCGCAGCTCGTACCCTACGAGGCCGCACCCTACTGGCCGAGCCAGCGTGTCGGCTGGCTGCAGAAACTGGCTCGCGAAAAAGGCTGGTCGATCGACTCCTCTGCCGCAGGGCTGCTGGCTGAATGGATCGAAGACGAGGAAGAGCTCAGAAGCGAACTAGAAAAACTGGGGCAGGCTGCTCCAAAAGGGCGCATCAACGCTGCGTTGGTGAATGAATTGTCGATCGACGAAGGCGGCAAGGGGATGCTCAATTTGCTCGATGCTGTGGCGAAAGCTGATGTTTCGCTGACATTATCCAGCCTTGCGGCGCTGCGCGAGGAAGGCGAACTGATCCCCATCCTGGCGGCTGTGCATAAAAGGGTGCGCGGGGCGTGCCTGATCGCCTCGCTTGGTGACGATGCGGCAGGGGCGCTCCATCTGACGGCGTTTCAAGCGAAGACGGCCGCGGCGATGGCGCGTCTGTACGGCGGTGAGCTCCTGTCTCTGTGGCTGGGCGAATTGATCCGTCTGTCGTGGAGCGAACGCACCGGCGACGGCGAAGGCTGGGAGGGCTTGGAGAAGCTTCTGCTGGCGGTGATGTCGCGAGCAAAACGTTGAGTAAATACTGGGAAAACGTTGATAACATGTGTTGAAGTCTGCCCAAAGAGGGCAGTGCGGCGTGGTGAACGTGCGCCTCTGCTTGCGCTTTGTGCCTCTTGCGGACAGTTTTCTTTGCCGTGAAGTGTTTTCTCAAATTTGCCGTATGACGGGGCTTTATTCTGGGCTCCATCAGACAGCGCTCCTGAATTTACAAAAAAAGACGCCGAAGGACGATAGAAATCATCCTTCGGCGTCTTTTTTGACTCGTGCTTATTCAGCGGGTTTGGCTTCGCCGGAGAGGGCTTTCACCTTAGCGGTCATCAGGGCCTTCTTACGGGCAGCCGTGTTGCGGTGGAGCACGCCTTTGACGACAGCCTTGTCGAACACGGACTGCGCGGCGTTCAGACTGGCGACGGCGGCCTCGGCGTCGCCCTTCTCGACGGTGGCCAGGACCTTCTTCAGAGCGGTCTTGCAACGGCTCTTCCAGAAACGGTTGTAAAGATGGTTTCTTTCGGACGTGCGGACGCGCTTGATAGCGGACTTTTTGTTGGGCATTCGGTTCACCTCCTCCGATTAAGCGTTTGACATTCTACCACGAAGAGTGGATTGTTCGCAACAATTGGAACGTATTTTACCAGAAAAATCGCAAAAAGGGGAGAGGTGTATGTAATTATACTTTTTCTCTGGAGATAATAAAGTATATGTCAGCGCGCTCACGCAATTGTAAAAAAGATCGCCGATCGCGGTCTTTGTTTCGATGTCCAACAATCTGTTTGAGTGACTGCATAAAAGTTATGTAGACGCAGATTGTCCCATAATGCTGAAAATTGGTCAGCGTACAGAACCTTGTGAAAATGCGTCGCTACGAAGAAACCTGCCCGGATAAGGCTTTCCGAGGCGTCCTTCCGTACTGCGGAGAAGCTCTTTGGACAACGTTCCACTGGGGATAACGTATTATATCAGTACTTCCTTAGCGCATGAAAGCGCATGGACCGGCTCAGACGGAGTGCAAGCGGCACAGACGCGGTTCGGGGCAATGCGGTGTTTTTCCAGCACGTGCGGCTCGATAATCTTGACTCGCGGATCATTCTACAGCGACGTGCGCGGCAAGTCGTGTTATTATTAGGGCAACGCTGATTCATTCGCCTGCCCCTGTCGTGTCTTTTGCCGTCTGGCTGTGCCGAAGCTCATCCTCAGTGGCTGGTTTCGCGTCGACGGTATAGCACCGCTGAGTCTCTTCGCTTCTCGTTGCCGGTTTGCCGGTCGACGAAATCCCGTGGCGGCTCATCGGGCTCATTGAGTCGGTGTCTCCTTAAAATTGATCAGCGTGCAGAGCTTTGCGTAAATGCATCGCTATAAAGAGACTTGCCCGGAAAGCGTGCGGGGCGTACTGCTGCGTCGCCTCCGTTGTCTATCGGGCAGCGTTTCGCAATAGATGACGTATTGTATCACCCTTTCCTTAGGATAGATTTTTTGCGTTGCGTGTATGTCCGACTGATGTGGGCGACTGACTCACAATTTGTGAAAATGATCGCGGTGATCGCATGGTAGATTATTTCGGCCCGGAAGGCTTTTTGAAAATTCATCTGCCCGGTTTTGAGTACCGGCGGCAGCAGCAGGAGCTGGCGGACAAGATCGAGACGTTTCTCGCTTCCGACCAGCGGCTTTTGGCTGCCGAGGCGCCGACGGGCATCGGCAAGACGTATGCAATGCTCATCCCGGCTCTGCGCTGGGCGGTGAACAACAACAAGACGGTGCTTGTGCTCACGTCGGGGATCACGCTCCAGGAGCAGCTGATCGGCAAGGACATCCCCGTGCTGCTCGACACGCTCGATCTCGATCTGCCTTACGGGCTGCTCAAAGGACGGCGCAATTATGCCTGCCTTCGCCAGGCGCAGGAGATCGCGCAGATGGGATTTCTTGATTTCGGCGGCGACCGCGGCAGTGCCTCGCGTGATATCAGCGAATGGCTTTATGAGACTGAGACGGGCGACCTCAGCGAGCTCAGTTTGGGCGATAATCACCCTGCCCGCGAGCGGATCGCCTCGTCATATCAAACGTGCATGGGCTCATTGTGTCCGCATCACGAACGCTGTTTTTATAACCGGGTGATCAAAAACGCGACACATTGGCGTGTCGTTGTGGCAAACTATCATGTCTTTTTCTCATATCTGCTGGCACAGCGCAAGCCTTTCCCCGTTCCCTACGGACTGATCCTCTGTGACGAGGCGCATAAGATGGACGAAGCGGCACGGTCTGTCACGCAGATCGAAGTTGACCGGCGCGATTGGGAGCGCCTGCTGCGGCGTGTCCCCCGGCTGGAAGGCTTTGACGCGGCTTTGCTGCGCACGTCCGGTTTTGACGCCGGACGTTTTGCCGAGCGCGTTGCCGCTATGGGGCATATCGCCGCCAGTCTGTTTGAGCGTATCGAGACGAAGCTGCCCGACGGCCGCAGTTTCGCCGACTATCCCCCGGAATTGAAAGGCGAGACAGGGGAGCTGCTTGCAAAATGCGACGCGGTGCTGGGCGATCTTAACGATCTTCTGGAAGAAGGACGGTCGAATTCGCTCCGTTCCGGTGACGACGAAGATCAGGGCCATCTGGCCGTGTGGACGAGCGAGCTGACGAACTGCCGCGATGCGCTGCGCTGGTGCTGCGACACTGACAGCTATCCCGAATGGGCTTACTGGCGCGACGGCGCGGCATTGAAAAGCTGCTGCGTGAGGGGAAGCAGCCTTGTCCCAGCCGCTTTTGAGGACGAAGATCTGAAGGTGGTGGCTCTGTCGGCGACGATGACGATCGACAAATCGTTCGTCTATTGGGCTGATGAAACTGGGTTGGCCCCCGACGAGACAGTGCTGCTCGATTCCCCGTTCGATCTGGAGCATCAGATGGAGATCAATATCGTCGATCTGGGGCTGAGCGTGATGGATGACGGTTACGACGACGCGGTGTCCCGCGTTTGCCGCAAATATGCCCGTGACAATAACGGCGCGGCGTTGATTCTGCTTTCTTCGCGCCGCTTGCTGAACACGGTGTCGGGATATATGAAACAGCACGCGCAGACTGACGATCTGAATATTTTGGTGCAGGGCGATCTGCCGCGGTCGGAACTTTTGGCGCAGTTTCGTAACGGCGAACGCTGTGTTTTGCTGGGGATGGCGTCGTTTCGAGAAGGGATCGACGTTCCCGGCAAGGCGCTGACGCTGGTGATCATTGACCGCATCCCCTTTGCCCATCCCGGCGACCCCGTGGGCGAGACGCGCAGCAAGCTGGAGGGCGCGCAGAACTTTATGAAAGTGGTGCTGCCGGCCGCCAAAATGCAGCTTCGTCAGGCGACGGGACGCCTTGTGCGTACAAGCGCGGACAGGGGAAAAGTGGTGATCCTCGACGGACGCGTCACTTCACGTCCGCAGTGGCGGATCCTTGACAGCCTGCCGCGAGTCCCGGTGAAAAAATATAGGCTGATCCCGCCCCGACATTAAGGAAACGCTGATTAATTCCCCCGTGCCTCGCCTGGCCTTTCGCCGATTAGCTGCTCGCGAAGCTCATCAACATAGCCCCGCTATGCTTCTTCGCTTCGTTCGCGCTAATCGACGAAATCCCCTGGCGAGTCATCGGGCTCATTTAATCGGTGTTTCCTTAACGTTTGGTTATTTACAAGAAGGCCTTGAATGTGGTATATTTCGAGGGCTGAATCTTTTTCATTCGGAAAAGTACCAAGTTCCGAGTACCGTTATAGGAGGTGTACAGATTGAAGCAGACATTTCAGCCTCACGTCAGGTCGCGCAAAAGAGCGATGGGTTTCCTTGCCCGTTCCCGCTCGCACGGCGGACGCGGTGTGCTCGCGGCACGTCGCGCCAAGGGCCGCAAACGCCTTGCAGTCTGATCCCCAAGCCTTTGTTTTCCCATACCCGGCGACGTTGCGGCTGAGGCGGGGGTGGGAATACGACACACTATTCCGCACCGGCAGTCGTTTAAAAGGCAGGCTGGTGCGGTTGTTGTTTGTAAAGGCCCCCGACGGTGAAACGCGCTACGCGATGGCTGTGGGTAAAAAGATGGGCAAAGCGCATCTTCGCAACCACGGCCGCCGCCTGTTGCGCGAATCTGTGCGCCGGCTGCACCCGTGGATCAAGCCCGGGTGGTGGTTCGCGCTCATGCTCACGCAGCAGGGACTTTCTTCCGGGGCGCCGGATGTCTATAACGATCTGGCGCGGACGCTGCGGCGGGGAGGCTTTCTGAATGACGACTGGCCAGGTCCTGTCTGGTATCAGTAAGCTGCCGGCGCGTTTTTGCGTGCTGCTGATCCTCGGCTACAAAAAGTTTATCTCGCCGCTGCTTGGGCATCATTGCCGTTTTTATCCGTCGTGCTCAAGCTACGCGCTGGAGGCGTTCAAAGTACACGGTTTCTTCATAGGCGGCGCGCTTACCGCATGGCGGTTGCTGCGCTGCGCCCCGTGGAGCGAGGGCGGTTTCGATCCTGTGCCGCCCAAAAAACACGATCATAAGGCCATGAGGCTTTAATTATACTTTATTTGAGAAGGTGACTCTTTTGTGGTCAGCTGCAAGTAGCTATCTTGGTCAGTTTTTGGAATTCCTTCACAACATTTTGTTCAATAATTGGGGCTGGGCGATCGTCGCGCTGACGGTGATTTTCCGTCTTGTCACACATCCGCTCAACGCCAGGCAGATGAAGAGCATGCAGCAGATGCAGCGCCTTCAGCCCCGTCTCAAGGTGCTTCAGGAAAAATATAAGGACGATAAAGAAGCGCTCAGCCGCGAGACGATGGCTCTTTACAAAGAGAACCACGTCAACCCCGCTTCCGGCTGTCTGCCGCTGCTCGTTCAGCTTCCGGTGCTTATTCTGCTGTTCAACGTGCTGCGAGACTCGGCTTCCAAGTTCGGGACGGACACGTTTTTCGGCGTGCCGCTGGCCGGCACGGTCGTATCGTCGCTGGCGAAGGCCGCCGGTTATGAGGGCGCCGATAATCCCATGCTCGGCATCGGCGAGGCGTTTAAGGCTGTTGGGCAAAATCCCGGCGGCCTGACGAACGTGATGACCTATCTGCCGATCGTGCTGCTGCTGGCGCTTATCATCTTCCTCACGTGGTACCAGCAGAAGCTGAGCAGCAATGACAATCCGCAGATGGCAACGATGGGTATCATCATGCCGATCTTCATGGGCTTCATCTGCCTTACGATGCCTGGCGGATTGTTGGTGTACTGGATGCTGTCATCGCTGTTTGCAGTTGCCCAGCAGATGTACACCGTGCGTAAAGTTGCCAAGGAAGAAAAACCCGTGCTGTATACCGAGCGTCCGCGTGAGGGCGAGCAGGTCAAAAAGGCCGCCTTTGCTCCCAAGCCTTCCCGCAAGGCGCAGGCTCCTGCCCCGAAGAAAGATACCTATGATATCCCCAGCGGATCGGGCAAGCTTGACGCGTTTGATTATGACGACGACGATTCGTTCATCCCTCGCCGCAAAAAGTAATTGAGAGTTCGGAGGTTCGTGCACATGGAAAATACAACCGCAAACGCCATTGACGAGCTTCTGGTACTGGAAGTTTCCTCCGAGGAAGAAGCGCGCCGACAGGCGGCTGAGCGTTGGGGTGTGACGGCCGACCAGGTCGTCACCAAGGTGATCGAGGAGAGCAAGTCGTTTTTCGGCCTCTTTGGCAGCAAGGTGAAGGTCGAGGTCCGGCGGCTTTCGCCTGTCGAGTCCGGCTGCTCTGAGCCAGCCCAGGAAAGCAATGATTCGGCATTTTTGACTCTTCTTGAAAAGGTCATATCCGCCGCCGGTCTTGATTTGCAGTGCAACGTGCAGAGCGACGGTTCGATCAACCTTTCCGGTCCCGACAGCCGTTATCTGCTGGATCGTCGGCACGGCGAAGGACTGAAGGCGCTCGATTACATCGTCAACCTGATGGCCCGCAACGATGGCCCGGTGCCGCATGTGCGGCTGGACTGTGATGGGTTCCGCCGCAAGCGCGAAAAAGATCTTGAGCGCATTGCCATGGATGCGGCCAAGGAAGCGATGAAGACGCGCCGCACCGTTTATCTGCCGCCGATGAGCAGCTGGGAGCGCCGCATCGTCCATTTGACGCTGCGTGAAAGCACCAACGTCGAGACGCATTCCATCGGCGTGGAACCGGGACGCAAAGTGGCTGTGCGCCTGCTGGGCGCCGGCAGCCGCCGCGAGGGGGCTCCTTCGCGCCGCCGCGAACCGTCGCGTGAACGTTCCGCGTCGGCTCCTTCACGCGAGCGCTCCGCGGAGATGTCACGCGACCGTTCTTCCGCGCCGCGCCGTCCGCGTTCAGGCCGCCCGCCACGTCGCAACAGGGGCGGCGAAGCTCCGGGCACGCCGAAGGGCGAATAACCAAATACGCAGTAAAATAAAAGGGCAGTCCCGTTTGGGGCTGTCTTTTTTTTATGGTGCAACATCACGGTTCATTTTCTTTTATGCCGCGACCGCTGATACTTTTCTCGAATAGAAATGCAATTACTCTGTAGGGGCTGGCACTTGCGCTCACCCGTCTTTTTCGTCTGTTCGCAACCCAAGTCGGGCGTTCTCGCAGGACTGCCCCTGCAAACGCATTGTTCGCGGTTTGAGCTGTAATTAGTATAAAACGCGTTTGTGGGGAAATTCGAAAATGAGTTAGGTAGCCGTAAGTATTGATAACCAAAAGTTGAATACATAAATTGCTTCAAATGCACTTATGCGAGGGGAACAGAACAAGTACAATAGACTTTGGCAGATGGTTTGTCATGCTTGCGAAAAAGCGGCGAATAGGTCGCAATGAGCCTGAACAGGCGCAAGAGCACGTTGCAAAAAAGTATACGTTCTTGCAGCGAGTATTTTGTTCTCTCTTTGAGCAAGTTTTCCGCTTCAGAAGTAATTATAAGTAAGTATTTTGTACGGTTATTAGCTGTATTTTCTTTGTACAAGAACGTATACCATGTTGCCAGGCGCGCAAAGCCGGTCGGCCAAAGGTTCGAGACGAACTGCAAATCGGCGCGGCGCGAAAAAACTTTGCGGACGTTTTTCGCGGAGTGCCTTGTGCCGTAGGACGAGCCGGTCATTCATGCAGGAGGTAGACGATGTTCGACAAGATAGAAGAAGTGGCGATGAGATGGGCCGCAAAAGGGTATCTGTGCGTGGCCGTCGCCGGGTATATCTATATTTTGTGGCGCGGTTCGGTGCAGATCATTTTTGCCGCGTCGGTCATGCTGGGCGGCTTTGTCGCCTACTGTTATTTGAGTCCGGACAACGATTATGAAGACGATGAGTAGCTTTGCCTGCGCGGTTGTGTGTGTTTGCGGCTAGGGGCGAAACGATGGGCAGATTATATTTCAAGTTTTTGCTGACGGCGTTTTTCGGCATTTTCGCGGGAGGCGCGTACTCCGAGGTCGTCAATGGGAATAAGCTGTCTCTGCTGAGCTTGCCGACGTATTGGCGCTGTGTGGGGATCGTCTGCTGCATTGTGTGCGCTAAAGATATCATCGATGCTTTGACGCTGCGCCCGGCAAAAGAGAGCACCCTGCTTGGGCAGAACATGCCCGCACGTCTCTTTTGGCCGCAGTCGCTCGTCTGGCCGGACGTGAACATGCCCCCGCGTGGTGGCCTCTGTATGTGGTCGCGGCCGCGTGCGCGCTCTTTCTTGATGTGTGCGAGGAGGAACAGACGCTGCATTTGGGACGCGAGTACATCGATCTGAAGTTTTGGGCGCGGTATTTTGAGGCTAAGCCTCTGCGCGGAGTCAGATTTGTCTTTCAAGTCATCGCCGGATTGGTGTGGGCGACGTGGGTATATTGTATATTTAAGTTATCCTGGGGCGAGTTTATCCTGTACGTTCTTGCCGGCGCAGTGGCGCAGTTCATGGCCTGGGTGACGGGAAGAATGATCAAGAGGCTGGAAAAAGTGATAAGCAGTTCCAGAAGTGGTCATACGTGGAACAGAAGGAAATTGCCAGTCTTGAAAAGTTGGTTGGTGAAATGGATACGTTAATTGCTATGGCACAGACGTTAAAAGTTTAGGTTGGATGTAACGGTAAAGGTAATTGTATTTTTATTTGCCAGAAATAGTCTTTACCATTGCAGTTTCATGCTTTTGTCAATCTGCTGATGCTTAAAGAAATAGAAAAACACCGAGCTTTTGTGTTGTTAACACAGGCTCGGTGTTTTATTAATCTGTGTTACGTTCGCTACTCCGCCAGCTCTTTCTCATTCACCACAAACTTTGGCTTTTCACCATGCAAAAACTTCTTCAGGTTGTCGCTGATCATGGGCACCATCACGGTGCCGATGTCGCTGGTGTTGCCGCCGACGTGCGGGGTGATGACGATGTTGGGGTGGTTCAGCAGCGGGTGTCCGCCGGGCAGGGGATCGTCTTCCACGCAGTCGAGGCCGGCGCCCATCAGGCGGCCCTCGTCGATGGCGGCAAGCAGCGCCTTGTCGTCGATCAGACCGCCGCGCGCGGCGTTGATGACGATGGCGCCTTTCTTCATGGTGGCGATGTTTTCGGCGTTCAGCATGTGGCGGTTGCTGTCAAGCAGCGGCACGTGCAGCGAGACGACATCCGACGTGCGCAGCAGCTCGTCAAGTTCCACAAACTTCATGCCGAATTTCGCTTCCATTTCGGGGCTGAGGCGGAACACGTCGTAATACTGCACGGTCGCGCCGAAGGCCTGAACGCGCGTGGCCACCTGGCGGCCGATGTTGCCGCCGCCGATGATGCCCACCGTTTTGCCGTTGAGCGTCACAGCGTTGTCAACGAACATGGTGCGGCTCCACACGCCGCTTTGAATGCTCTTGTTGTGGAACATCAGGTTGCGGCCAACGGCCAGCATCAGCATGACGGTCAGCTCGGCCACGGCGTAGGCGTTGGCGCCGGGCGTGTTGGTCACCATGATGCCGCGCGAACTGGCAAACGGCACGTCGACGGAATCGACGCCCACGCCCCAGCGGCAGATCATCTTGAGGCTGGGAAGACGCTCGATATCGGCCTGAGGCGCCTTGAGCTGACGCAGCACCATGGCGTCGGCGTCGCTCAGCGCGGCATATTCTTCGGCTGTGGGGGCAAAGGTGAGCTGGCAGTCTTCGCCGACAAGCTGGGCGCGGAACGCGTCTTCTGTGCCGGGGGGGTATTTGCCGACGATCGCTATTTTTTTCATGATCGCTCTCCGTTACTTTTTCAGGCTCTTGGCCGTCTCGCGCATGAACGCCTCGGAAGGGTTGCCCTTATCGACGGCGGACACGGCGGCGATCAGCGGGTAGAGCGCCACACCCTCTTCGGCGGCGACCTTCTTGAAGGTCTTGACGAAGCTGGAGTGCGTGCCGGTCATGCCCAGCACAAGGTCGAGCGGACGAATGGCGACGTGGTAGTTGTGCTCCTTCATCGCGGGGATCAGCTTGGTGTCGAGGAAGTCGAGCAGGCCGTAGAAGTTGACTTCCTTCGCCTCGCCGTAGCGCTGCATCAGCGCGACGCCCACTTCGGTGGCAAGGTTGCCGGCGCTGCGGGCCATGCCCAGCAGTCCGCCGTCGAGGATGGTCGCGCCCGCTCTCCAGGCGGCCACGGCGTTGGCAGCCGACAGGCCGAGGTTGTTGTGGCAGTGGAAGCCGACGGGGATCTTCACGGCTTTGACAAGGGCTTCGGTGTATTCGCTCACCTGCTCGGGCAGCATCGTTCCGGCCGAGTCCATGATCGTGATGGCGTCAAGGCCTTCGCCTTCAAGGAACTTGGCTTCCTCGGCAAGCTCTTTTGCCGTGCTCACGTAGGCCTTCATCAGCGAGTAGTGGCAGACCATGCCGGCCTTCTTGACGGCGCGGATGGGTTCGACCGACACTTTGGGGCCCGTGCCGGCGTTGGCGCCGACGCGCAGAAAGCCCAGTCCCTTGCTGGCGGCCAGATCGACGTATTTCTGCGCAAAGCGTTTGGCATTGAGGAACATGCCGATGGAGCCGCGCTTCAGGTAAGGCTGGACCAGGTCGAGGTATTCCTCGTCGGTGAGCGCATCCGTCGCGCCGTCGAGATCGTAAGCGCCGATGCCCTTGGCGTTGCCCAGCTCGATAGTGGTGATGCCGTTGTCGAGCAGCCCCTCAACCATCATCTTCGTGAGCTCGGCATCGAAGCCGCAGCCCACCACATTGCCGCCGTCGCGCATAGTGCAGTCAAAAAAGTACATAAATAATCCCTCTTTCGTGAAAGATGTATGCGTTGCAAAACGAGTTTCTTTACGATGCGATGATACCTTATCTCGTGATTCAAAGCAAACAATGAAACAATGACCCGATGACAGTAAAAACGCTGTCGAAAATCGGCAAAACGCTGGAATTTTTTTTTGACACGGTTATAATCAGATCAAAAGAACAGGGAGGCGATGATATGGGACTGCGCGGGCTTCGCTATTTTCTTGTCGCGGCGGAGGAGATGAACTTTCGCCGCGCGGCGGAAAAACTTTATATCACGCAGCAGACGTTGAGCGTGCATATTCAAAAGCTGGAGCGGCAGTACGGCGTGCCGCTGTTTGAGCGCAAACCGAAGCTGATGCTGACGCCGGCGGGACAGGCCCTGGTAGAATACGCGCGAAAAGCTTTGCGCATGGAAGATTTGTTCCGCTCGCAGCTGACCGACATAGCGGACACATCGACGGGGCGGATCAACGTGGGCATCACCGGCATTCGCGGCACTATCTTCATGCCGCGCATCTGGGAAGTGTTTCACGCGCAGTTTCCCAACATCACCATGACGCTGACGGAGGCCTCCACGCCGCGGCTTGACGAGCTGCTGCAGCAGGGGCGGCTCGACCTGTACATCGGCGTGGACGCGCCTGTGCGCAGCAGCACGGAGGTGTGGGCGCTGTCGCTGGAAAAAGCCTGCTGCGTCGCCAGTCAGCCATTCCTGAACGAACATCTGGCCGACGGCGGACGGGCACTGGCTGCCAAAGCGCGGTCCGAAGGGCTGGACCTGAGCGACCTGCGCGGGCTGCCGCTGGTGGCCTTTTCGCGCGGCAATTCGCTGCGCGACACGCTGGAGGGATATTATCAAAACGAGGGCGAACGGCCGCATATCGTGCTGGAAACATCCAGACACGACCTGGTGCTGCGCTTTTGTCAGCAGGGCAGCGGTGTGGGGCTGCTGTACCAGATGATTCTGTACGACATGCTGCGCACGATGCGCGACGATCCGGCGCTGCGCATCTTCCCGATGAAGACGTTTCTCTCACCCAAGTACACAAACCTTGTCTACCGCCGCGAGACGTACAAGCCGCGCTACATGACCGGCTTCATTCAGACGGCGCAGGACGTGTTCCGCGATTACGCCGAAAACGTCGATTCGCTCATTAAAAAAGCCATCGTCACGGCCGGCGCGTAATGCCATTCCCAATAAAAACGTTAATATCACATTCGTAGGGGCGGCCCCATGTGGCCGCCCGACTTTCCGGCGTCTTGCATATCCGAATGAGTGAGGATTCGGGGTTGAGAGAGACGACGGTTTGATCCGCAAACGGGAGAAATCGTGGTTCATATAAAACAAAAACACCGGGCCTTGCGCATGTGCGGCAAAGCCCGGTGTTATTATGTCAGATCTTTAGTTCTTGCGGTAGCGGTCCATGACGGCCAGCAGGCGCTTCATCGCGTCGACGGCCTTGTCGTGATCCTGCGAGAAGTTGATGCGGAACTGGTGCAGGAACTGGGGGCCGAACTCGGTGCCGGGCGTGACGATGACGCCGGCCAGCTCGCGCACGATGCGGATGAACTGATGCAGGCTGACTTCCAGCTCCGGGATCTCGACGAACAGATAGCTGCCGCCGTCGGTGGGACGGGCGGTAACGCCTTCAGCCGCTTCGATCACCTTCATGATGTCGTCGCGGATGCGGTTGTGCTCGGCCACGCGGGCTTCCATCCAGCCGGCCGGCTCGTTGAACCAGGTGAAGAACACGGCCTGGTTGTAGCCGGGGCAGCGCAGCGCCATGATGGCCTGCAGCTTTTCCATTCTTTCGATGATCTCGGCCGTGCCGAACGCGGCGCCAAGGCGGAAGCCGGAAAGCGACTCGGTCTTGGAAGGTCCGATGATCGTGATGAGGTTGGCGGGCACTTCCTTCTGCGGGGCCAGGTGCGTGTAAGTCACGCCGGGGTACACCTGACGGCTGTACAGCTCGTCGACGATCAGCGTGGCGTTGTACTTCTTGGCCAGCGCGGCGATCGTGCAGATCTCGTCGAACGAGTAGACGCAGCCGGTGGGGTTGTTGGGGTTGGAGAAGAGGAACAGCTTGACGCCGCCCTTGAACGCCTCTTCCAGCGCGGCCAGGTCGATGCCGCTCTTGCCGCTGGTGTGCCAGTCCATCTGGATGGGGCACAGCTCGCCGCCGAAGAACTCCACCATCTTGCGGTTGGCGAAGTAGTCGGGCTCCACGATGGCCACCTTGTCGCCGGGCATCACGTTGGCGCCCATGGCGAGGAACAGCGCGCCCTGCGTGCCGGGAGTGAGGATCAGGTTCTGGGCCGGGTCGATCTTGGCGCCGTTGAAGGCGGAAAGCTTCTCGGCCACGTGCTCAAGCACGGTCTTGCGGCCGCGGTAGGGTGTGTAGGCCTGCGCGCCGCCCTCGAAGAAGCCGCGCGAGAACACCTCAAAGCTGCCGGGCGTGGGCAGATGCGCGTCAACGTCGCCGTGTGAGAAATCGACGAACTCGCCGGGGATCTTGTCGCCGCGCAGATCGAGTTTCTGCGACTTCTGCAGGCTCTCCTGTCCGGGAGCGTTGTCGATGCCGAGCATGTCAAACTTTTCAACGATATTCATGAGAGGAAGACCGCCTTTCATTTTTCATGATGTACTGCGTGTTCTTGAAGACATTGTACCCTGACGAGTTCAAAAAATCCAATGACGGACGGGGCATAACTCCGTGTTTCGTTTGGAATATCAGCCTAACCGCGGTGTAAAACCGGCCAGAAAGCGCACGAACGCCTCTCTTCGGCCGGCCGCTTCACCCCTAGTCGAGTAGAGGGCGCGGATATCGCGCTGCGTGCCGGGATGATCGAGCCGGTAAAAGCACAGATCGGGCGAAAAACCGGCATACAGCGGCAGCGACGCGCGCGTGAACGTGACGCCAAGTCCCGATTCCGCCAAACGGTAGGCCGTGAGCAGCTGATCCAGCTCCATCACGATCTTCGGCTCAAAGCCGGCGTCGCGGCAGATCTTCATGCCACGGGCGCGGATGTCGTTGCCTTCCTTCAAAAACAAAAAACGTTCGTCTGCGAACTCCGCCACCGGCACGCACGGGACCGATTCGTCCAGGAGGCCCGACCGCAACGCGTCTTCGTCAAGCGCAAAACGCGAAAGACGCTTGTTGACCGGATAATCGCGCGGCACGGCGAGGATGATGTGCTCGCGCCGCAAAACGTGCGACTCAAACCCAGGCGGCGTTTGCTCTTCCACCGTCAAGCCCACGTCGAGCACGCCCGATGCCAGCAGTTCGCGCAGCTCGGCGTCGTTGGTCTCGATCAGGCGCACGGCACAGTCGGGATGTTCAAGCTGCCAGGCTGCGGCAACAGGCGGCAGCACATACGCGCAGAAAAACGACGGCGCCCCGGCCGTCAGAACCGTGTTGCGCCCGTGCCGCAGCTCGCCGCAGTAGCGGGCGATGTCGTCCTGCACGCGCCGGGCCTGACGGAAATACTCGATGAACCGTTCGCCTTCCGGCGTGACGCGCAGGGGCGAGCTGCCGCGGTCGAAGATGGCGGCGCCCAGGTTGCGCTCCACGCGGCGCACGATCTTGCTGAGCGCCGGCTGCGAGATAAACGTTTTTTCCGCCGCGCGCGTGAAGCTGCGTTCCTCGTTCACCGCCAGGATCAGCTCCATCTCGCGAAATTCTACCGGTTCCATGCGCATCGCCTCCCTTGCCTTAAGGAGACGCTGATTAATTCACCCGCGCCCTGCCGGGGCTTTCGCCGCCTGGCTGCGTCGAAGCTCATCAGCATAGCACTGCTATGCCTCTTCGCTTCTCCTTGCCAGACGACGAAATCCCTCGACAGGTCATCGGGCTCATTTAATCAGTGTCTCCTTAAGTTTACCACGAAAAACGCCGCGGCGTGGTATTTTTCGCGCGAAAACGGTACAATAGACGACAGAAATTTATTGATAAAAACGGAGGCGAACCGACATGAGCCAAGAAACGACCCTTTCTTTCTGCAAGACATTTTCCGACAGTTCGCACGTCACCGTGCTGTGGAGCGAGCGTGAAGGCGCGCGGCTGCACATGCCCGACGATCTCTGGAGCCTGCCGCACGACCAGGCCGGCGGCTTTTTGCGCCGCGTTGCCGAAGGTCGCCCCACCGCCGACGACAAGGCCATTTTGCAGGACTGCTTTGAGACGGCGCGGCTGCTTGCCGGACGTTCGAACGCCTCGCCTGACATCATAAAGGAGCCATGAACATGATCGTCATCAAATCGGAACACGGCGTCAACTTTACCCTCGATCAGCTTGTGCGGCTTTCGCGGGGCGTGGTTTCGGTGCTGAGCTGTCGCGGCCAGCAGATCCTCACGTTTGCCGACGAACAGGACAGATTGCTGGTGCGCCACGCCGACGGCTATTACGCCGACGAGTTCGGCTTCATCTACGACCGCCTGCAGTACGTGGAGCTTGACGCCGAAGGAAACGAGAGGATGTGCGTGCCGATGGACCGCGTCATCACGATCAAGCAGCCGATGCGGTGAAAGGCAAAACCGTTAAAACCGGATCAGCACGAAGTCCCAAAGACCCGAAGGACACGAATAAAGGCAAAAATAAAGGAAACCGTATTTGCCGTGGAGTTGGCGAAAAATCTCGGGCGCTCATGTCCAGCCGGCAGGTCTTCATCTTGAGGACGATGAACAAAAAAACAGGAGGCCGCTCACTATGGGGCGGTCTCCTGTTTTTTATGTTCGATCAGCGGACGATCATTGGCACAGCGACTTCTTTGTCCAGTTCCACGAATCGCGGCACATGTCGTCGAGCGATTTTTCCGCCTTCCAGCCCAGCAGGCGCAGGGCCTTGGAGGCGTCAGCCCAGCATTCGGCGATGTCGCCGGCGCGGCGCGGGGCGATCACATACGGCAATTTCAGCCCGTTGACCTTCTCGAACGACTTGACCAGGTCGAGCACGCTGCTGCCGCGGCCTGTGCCCAGGTTGAACACCTCGGCCCCCGTGTGCGCGGCCGAATACGTCAGCGCCGCCGCGTGTCCCTTGGCCAGGTCGACCACATGGATGTAGTCGCGCACGCCTGTGCCGTCGGGAGTAGGGTAGTCGTCGCCGAACACGTTCAGCCTCGGCAGCTTGCCCGCCGCCACCTGGCACAGATAGGGCATCAGGTTGTTGGGGATGCCGTTGGGCGCCTCGCCGATCAGGCCCGACTCGTGCGCGCCGATGGGGTTGAAGTAGCGCAGCAGAACCACCGACATGGCCGGATCGGCCACAGCCGCGTCGCGCAAGATTTGCTCGATCATGAACTTGGTCCAGCCGTAAGGGTTGGTGCAGCCGCCGGCCGGCATATCTTCAGTGAACGGAACTTTGTTTGTCATGCCGTACACCGTGGCCGACGAGCTGAAGATGAACCGCTTGCAGCCGTGCGACGCCATCACCTCAAGCAGAGCAAGCGTGGTGTCGAGATTGTTGCGATAGTAGAGCAGCGGCTTAGCGACCGATTCGCCGACGGCTTTCAGCCCCGCAAAGTGCACCACCGCGTCGATGGTGTTTTCGTCAAACAGGCGTGAAAGCGCTGCCGTGTCGGCCACGTCGATCTGATAAAACTTGGGCCGCGTGCCCGTGATCTGTTCGATGCGATCGATCACCGAAGCCGAGCTGTTGGCCAGATTGTCGGCAATGACCACCGAATGCCCCGCTGCGATCAGCTCGACCGCTGTGTGTGAACCGATGAAACCTGTGCCGCCGGTGAGTAGTATGTGCATAGAAATATCCTCCTGGGTCAAAACGAGTGGAAATCATGTCAACTTACGGCTATTATACAATATGGCGAGAATTTCACATAGCGCTCCTCTCCGCTTGAGGCTTGCGAGTTCACGGAAAGTCGCTTACAATCAACATAAGAACGCACAAAAGGAGTCGATCTCAATGTCACTTACCGATAAAGATCCCGTCATCGCCGTAGCCGGCACCGGCTATGTTGGCCTGAGCATCGCCACACTGCTGGCACAGCACCATAAAGTTTTTGCTGTCGATATCGTCCCCGAAAAAGTCGATTTGATCAACCAAAAAAAGTCGCCCTTTGCCGACAAAGAGATCGAAGAATACCTGGCGACAAAACCGCTCGATCTGACGGCCACGCTCGACGCGGCCGCAGCGTACAAACAGGCCGATTACGTCGTCATTGCCGCCCCGACAAATTACGACAGCGCCAAGAACTTTTTCGACACCTCGGCCGTCGAAACCGTGATCGACCTGGTGATGAAAAACAACCCGCGTGCCATCATGGTCATCAAATCGACCATCCCCGTGGGCTACACACGCGCTATCCGCGAAAAAACGGGCAGCAAGAACATCATCTTCAGCCCCGAGTTCTTGCGCGAGAGCCGCGCCCTTTACGACAACCTCTACCCATCGCGTATCATCGTTGGCACCGACCTGGACGATCCCTGGCTGGTCGACGCGGCCAAAGATTTTGCCGCCCTGCTGCGCGAAGGCGCGATCAAGAAAGACGTCGACACCCTGATCATGGGCTTTAC
>Ga0129306_1001150_pt1 | contig 32810 bp, 28 predicted proteins | sample P827metagenome_FD_94438 | JGI IMG/M metagenome (GOLD analysis project Ga0129306, IMG submission 94438) | Capybara group fecal microbial communities from Wisconsin, USA - P827 metagenome | ecosystem: Host-associated > Mammals > Digestive system > Large intestine > Fecal | place: USA: Wisconsin...
CTTCTCGCGGAGGGTGTCGTTCGTGAAGGAGACGCTGGAGTCGCTTCCGAGGCGGTTCCCGTGCGCAAGCGGAGCGTGCGTGGCGCGTCTCGCCGAATACGACTGGAGCGAACCCGCGCGAACTGCGGCGTGATGAAACGGACAAACTAGGGGGATCGTAGAATGAGAAATGCGAAACAAGAAGGATTGCGGCGCGTGCTGTTTTGGCGGGGACAGTCCCCGGTAGATTGTGGGCGTGCTGTTTTGGCGGGGACAGACCCCAGTAGATTTTGGTGGGGACAGTCCCCCATTTTTCGGGGACAGTCCCCAGTAGATTGGCGCGTTTCGCCGTGTCGGCGTGGCGCGGCAGATGTGCCGCGCGATATGGTATAATATGGGTATATGAAACATTTTCTGGCAATTTTGTGTATGGCATGCACCGCTGCGCTCGCGTGCGCGGCAGATGCGCCGCGTCCGTTCCCGAGCGAGCTCTCGCTCTCCATAGGGGACAGCATCCTCTGCGGACAGGACGAGCGGAACTTCTTCCTCTCCGGCATGTTCTGGCTCACGACCGGCGCGGAGGCCTCGCTAAGGTTCCACACCGACGCGGAGGGCAGGGGGTACGAGGTGCTGTTCCACAACGGGCCGATCGACGGAACGCGAAAGACCGGCTCGCTCTCCCACGTGCGCAACCTCTACCGCGCGATGGCATCGGACATGGAATGGGCGCACTTCGAGGTGCGCGTACGCGAGAAGAACGTCGAGGTGTGGATCAACGGAATGCCCGTCGTGCGCTACACCGAAGGGGAGCGTCCGTGGCGCCTGCCGCAGCACGCGAAGATGCTGCTCTCGCGCGGGGACTTCGCCTTTACGTGCGCGTCCGGCGCGGCGCGTTTCAAGGACCTCGTGCTCGTGCGAATAAAGGACGGCGCGACGAATCCGGACGACATGTTTCCGATGGCCGACGAGCAGACCGACCCCGTCATCCGACTCCAGCAGGAGGACTTCCCGGTCGTCAACTGGCACGTCCACGCGAAGGGCGGATGGACGCCGCGCCAGGCGTACGACAAGAGCATGGCGGACGGAATCTGCTACGGGCTCTCCGTCAACATCTACGGGACGATCGTCAAGACGGGCGACGGAGGCTTCGGACGCATGATCGAGACGGACAGCGAGGCGCTCCGGTATCTCGGCGAGATGAGGGGCTGGCCTTTCATCAACGGCTTTCAGGGCGAGGGGCGAAAGTGGTCCGCGTCCTTCACCTCCGCGTCCCTCGCGGAATGCGACTACATCTTCACGGACTCCATGACCATCGTCGACAAGAACAGGCAGATACGCCTGTACCGTCCGGACGAGTTCACGATGAACGGACGCACCCCCGAGGAATGGATGAACTTCTACGTCTCGCAGATCGAGCTCATCCTCGAGAACGAGCCTGTCGACATCTACGCGAACCCGATGTTCCTTCCGCCCGAGCTCGAGAAGGAAGCAGACGCTCTCTGGACCGACGCGCGCATCGACCGCGTCCTCGACAAGCTCGCGCAGCACCGCATCGCGCTCGAGATCAACTCGCGATACCGCATCCCGTCCGTGAAGGTGCTGAAGAAGGCGAAGGCGCGCGGGCTCAAGTTCGCTTTCGGCACGAACAACGTCGACGCGAACATCGGACGCCTCGAGTGGGCCCTCGGCGCGGCGCGCGAGTGCGGACTTGAGAAGGGCGACATGTGGTTTCCGCCGGACAGCGTGCGCATGTCGCGCAAGATCGTGGTCTACAACAAGATCGAGGAGTGAGCGCAAGGCCGGGGCGGGCTTGCCACAGCGGGATCGGCGCCATTCGTGCACTGCGCCCGCGGCGCATGTTGCATCTCGCATGACTTGCGTCACGGCGTGCGTGAGTTTTTGGTATAATCTTAGGCAATGGAGATAGCGCAGGGCAGCGTCATCGGCAACTACCGGATCCTCAGGCCGCTCGGAAAGGGCGGCATGGGGACCGTTTACGAAGTCGAGCACGTGAAGCTCGGCGTGAGGTATGCGCTGAAGGCGTTCGACGTGCGAGAGGGCGAGGCGGAACTATTCAGGACCCGCTTCGCCGCGGAGGGCAAGATACTCGCGCGGCTCGTGCATCCGAACATCGTGCGCGTGTTCGACCTGGACTTCGACGAGCGGACCGGCACGCCCTACTACGTGATGGACCTAGTGGCGTCCGAGGGCGGGCAGACGAAGACCCTGGCGTCGGTCGAGCCGGGGAGCGTCGACGAAGACACGCTCGCCGGATGGTTCGCCGACATGTGCGCGGCGCTCGACTACATCCACTCGCAGGGGGTCGTTCACCGCGACGTGAAGCTCGGCAACATACTCGTCGCGCCGGACGGACATGCGGTGCTCTCCGACTTCGGCATATCGCGCGTGACGGACGAGAAGCTGCGCGCGGCGGTGGACCTCGAGGTCACTGCGGCGACCGCGGTGTCGGGGCGGCTCGTGATGGGCACGGCCGGGTACATTGCGCCCGAGGTGGCGGCGGGAGGGGAGGCGACGCCTGCGGCGGACGTCTATTCGCTCGGCGTCGTCTTCTTCAAGCTGCTCACGGGCGTGTGGTACGATCCGTGCCTCGCGCCGGAGGGCGCGGAGGCGGGACGCGTTACGTCCGTGAAGATGCTGGAGTACTTCCGCCACGCCTGGCGCAGGGTGCTTCCGTCGATGCTCGAGCGCGACGCGTCGAAAAGGCCCGCGAGGCTTTCCGACCTGCCGTCCGTCGTCCGCCCCGAGCCGCGCGCGCCCCTCAGGCTCTCTCCGCTCCAGTGGACGTTCGCCGCCGCGGCGTTCCTGCTCGCGATGGCGCTAGGCGCTTTTCTCGGCGCGCTTGTATGGCAGTAACCCGCCAGCGCTCTGTTTTTGGTATAATATCTTCTAAACCAAAAGGACAAACTGCAATGACGAACACAGACAAGTGGGCGCAGCTGGACGTGGCGATGACCGTGTCCTCCCGCAAGACGATCAAGGAGCTGTTCGCGGAGGACAAGGACCGCGCGGCGAAGTACACGGTGGAGGCGGCGGGCTGGATGCTCGACTACTCCAAGAACCGTGTGGACGAGAAGGTCATGAAGGCGCTCGTCAAGCTCGCGAAGGAGTCGAATCTCAAGGAAGAGATCGAAAAGATGTTCACGGGCAAGAAGATCAACGCGACCGAAGGCCGCGCAGTTCTCCACACCGCGCTCCGCAACCTCGACAAGAACGCCAAGGTGAAGGTCGACGGGAAGGACGTGCTCAAGGACGTCCGCAAGGTGCTCGACCAGATGGGTGACTTCTCCGACCAGGTCCGCCAGGGCAAGTGGAAGGGCTTCGCCGGGCGCCGCATCAAGAACGTCGTCAACATCGGCATCGGCGGCAGCGACCTCGGCCCCGTCATGGCGAACATCGCGCTCACGCCTTACACGAAGCGCAACATGAAGTTCTTCTTCGTCTCGAACGTCGACTCGACGCACCTCGCGGAGACGCTCCGCCAGGTCAAGGCCGCTGAGACGCTCTTCATCATCGCGTCCAAGACGTTCACGACGCAGGAGACGATGTCCAACGCGCTCGCCGCGAAGGAGTGGTTCCTCGCCGAGGCGAAGAAGGCGGGCCTCTCGAAGAAGGACGCCGAGGCCGCGGTTGCGAAGCACTTCGTCGCCGTTTCGACGGCCGCGAAGGAAGTCGCCGCGTTCGGAATCGACACGAAGAACATGTTCGGCTTCTGGGACTGGGTCGGCGGCAGGTATTCGCTTCCGAGCGCGATCGGCCTCTCCCTCATGATCGCGATCGGGCGCAACAACTACAGGAAGCTCCTGCGCGGATACTACAAGATGGACCGCCACTTCAGGACCGCCCGCTTCGAGCGCAACATGCCCGTCATCCTCGCGCTCCTCGGGATCCTCTACCACAACGGATACGGCGCGGAGAGCTACTGCGTCCTCCCGTACGACCAGTACCTCTCGCGTTTCCCGGCGTACCTCCAGCAGATGGACATGGAGTCGAACGGAAAGAGCGTTGACAAGGACGGAAACGGCGTCGACTACTCTACCGGTCCGATCGAATGGGGCGAGCCCGGCACGAACGGACAGCACTCGTTCTACCAGCTCATCCACCAGGGCACGCACCTCATCCCGTGCGATTTCATCGGCTGCTGCAAGACGCACAACCCCATCGGCGACCTCCACGACAAGCTGATGGCGAACCTCTTCGCGCAGACCGAGGCGCTTGCGTTCGGAAAGTCCGCCGAGGAGTGCCGCAAGGAGGGCGTCCCGGAGAAGCTCGTCCCGTTCAAGACGTTCGAGGGGAACCGTCCGACGAACACGCTCCTCTGCGACCAGCTCACGCCCGAGACGCTCGGCGCGCTCGTCGCGCTCTACGAGCACAAGGTGTTCACGCAGGGAGTGATCTGGAACGTCTACAGCTTCGACCAGTGGGGCGTGCAACTCGGCAAGGTGCTCGCGAAGGGCGTGCTCTCCGACCTCACGGCGAAGAAGTTCAAGGGCGGACACGACTCCTCCACGAACCAGCTCATCGAGCGCTACCGCAAGGTGGTCGGAAGGTAAGGGCCGTAGCGCGGTGAAGGTGCTTTTTCTGTTCATCGACGGCGTGGGCCTGAGGGACGCGGCGACGGACAACCCGGTGAACCCCGAGGTGTGTCCGGCGCTGTGCCGCCTCATATCCGCGCACTCGAAGCCCATCGACGCCTGTCTCGGCGTCGCGGGTCCGCCGCAGAGCGCGACGGGGCAGGGCACCATGTTCACCGGCGTCAACTGCGCCGCGGCGATGGGAAAGCACTGCGAGGGCTTTCCCGGGCCGGGGCTCAGGAAGATCATAGAGTCCGACAACCTCTTCCTCCGCCTCAAGGCGCGCGGGAAGCGCGTCTGCTTCTCGGACGCGTATCTCGTCGACTCATCGGACGAGCTTGCGGCGCGCAGGTTCAAGTCCGTCACGACCGTGATGGCGCTCACGACGCCGGAGACGATAAGGACGGTCGACGACCTCTCCTGCGGGCGCGCCGTCATGCAGGACCTGACGCGCGAGACGATACAGGACCGCTGGCCGGACATATCGGTGATACCCCCGCAGCGCGCGGCGGAGCATCTCTTCGCCATTGCGCGCGAGAACGACTTCACGCTCTACGAGTTCTTCCAGACGGACGTCTCGGGGCACTCCATGGACTACGCGCGGGCGTGCGCGGTGCTGCGCACGTACGACCGCTTCCTCGCGTCGCTCGTCCGCTTCACGGAGGCGGCGGGCATCACGCTCGTGATGACGAGCGACCACGGCAACGTGGAGAACATTTCGGAAAGAGGGCACACAACAAACAAGGTCCCGTTCATCGCGTTCGGTCCGAAGGAGAGGTTCCTCCGCGACCGCGTCGAATCCCTCGTCGACGTAACCCCCGCGATAGTGGCGGCCTACGACTGAAACAGGAGGACAGGAACATGTACGACTACAAGGCGCCGATGCAGGCGATGTGGACCGTCTACGACGGAATCGGCGAAAAGGCCGACGTGATCGGAATTGCGTGGGAGCGCGAGGACGGAAACGTCTACCGCTACGACTTCCCCATTCCGCGCCGTCTCGATCCGGACGCCGTGAAGTTCACCCGCCACGTGGCGGAGCGCGTCGCCAAGTTCGTCCTCTGGGCGGCGGGCGGGAGGAAGCTCTACATCGCGGGACCAGACGAGATCGTCAAGCCCATCGCGAAGGCATACACGAAGCGCGGGGCGCGCGCGTTCGACTACGACTTCTTCACGTCCATCTACGGCGAGAAGGTCGAGGCGGAGGTTGTTCCGTACAAGAAGCTCCCCGGCTTCGCCGAGAAGACGTCCGTCGTGAAGCCCGTCGCCAACGGATGCCGCATCGGCTTCGACCTCGGCGCGAGCGACTTCAAGATCTCCGCGCTGAAGAACGGCAAGGTCGTGTTCTCCGAGGAGTTCCCGTGGGATCCGCGCAACAACGCCGATCCGGAGTACCACTACACGCAGCTCACCAGGGGCCTCAAGGCCGCCGCGGCGCATCTGCCGCGCGTGGACGCGATCGGCGGCTCGACGGCCGGCGTTCTCGTGGGGCAGAAGATCGGCATCGCCTCGCTCCTTCGCGCCGTGAAGGAGAAGAACCCCTCGAAGTTCGAGGAGGCGCAGCGCATGTTCTTCCGCATCGAGAAGGACTGGAACGTTCCGTTCAAGGTGTTCAACGACGGAGACGTCACCGCGCTCGCCGGCGCCATCTCGATGGGCCGCAAGGGAGTGCTCGGCGTCGCTATGGGCTCGTCCGAGGCCGTCGGCTTCGTCGACCCCAAGGGCGCGATGACCGGGCGCATCTCGGAGCTCGCGTTTGCGCCAGTGGACATGAACCCGAAGGCGCCGCGCGACGAGTGGTCGGGCGACGCTGGCGTCGGCGCGATGTACTTCTCGCAGCAGGCGGTCGACTGGCTCGCGCGCGACTTCGGATTCAAGTTCCCGAAGTCGATGAAGCTCCCCGAGCGCCTCAAGACGGTGCAGGCTGCGATGGAGAAGGGCGACGCGAGGGCGCTCAAGGTCTACGTGCAGATCGGACGCTACCTCGGCCACGCCATCCCGTGGTACTCGGAGTTCTACGAATTCTCGAACCTCATGACGCTCGGACGCGTCACGTCCGGACTCGGCGGCGAGATCATCGTCGAGACGGCGAAGACAGTGCTCGCCGACGTCTATCCCGAGTGGGCGGAGAAGATCGACGTCTTCATGCCGGACGAGAAGGCGCGCCGCCTGGGGCAGTCCGTTGCCGCGGCGCAGATTCCGCTCGTGAAGTGACCTTCCTGAAATGAAGAAGATCACGATGGAGTACCGTGTCCCGTACGCGGACACGGACATGATGGGCGTCGTGTACTACGCGAACTACCTCGTCATGTTCGAGCGCGCGCGCAACGAACTGATGCGCGCGTGCGGCTACACCTACAGGGAGTGCGAGGCGGAGGGTTGGGGGCTCCCCGTCACGCACGCCGAGTGCAACTACAAGGGTAGCGCGCACTACGACGACCTCCTCGAGATCTCCGCGTGGGTGCAGGCGCAGAAGGGCGTCCGCATCGAGATCGCCTGCGAGATCCGCAGGAAGGGCGAGGAGGCCGTTCTCGTGAGCGGCTTCACGCGCCACGCCTTCATCGACCTGAAGACGTTCCGCCCGTGCCCTCCGCCCGAGCGCTTCGTCGCGATGATGAAGGGCGAGTGACGAGAGGGGAGGCTGCATGATAACTGTTACGAAGACGATCAGGTTCGACGCGGCGCACATCCTGACGAACCACCAGGGTCTCTGCAAGAACCTGCACGGGCACACCTACAGGGTGGATGTCTCGGTGGCGCAGGGGAGCGGCGACACGCGCGACATGGTGATAGACTTCAAGGATTTGAAGCGCATCGCGAGCGAGGTCGTCTGCGAGCGCTTTGACCACGCGTTCATCTACAACACCGAGAGCGCGGGAGAGCGCGAGATAGCGGCGGTCGTGGAGAAGAACGGAATGCGCACGGTGGCGATTCCGTTCAGGTCGACCGCCGAGAACCTCGCGCGCATGTTCTTCGGCGAGCTCAAGGCGCGCATACCGGGGCTTTCCGCCGTGAAGGTGTGGGAGACCGCGGACAGCTGCGCGGAGTACAGGGAATAAACGACGCAGGACAAGGAGGTAAATATGACACGATTCGCAAGCATGGCGGCCGCAGCTCTTGCGGCGGCGACGATGTTCGCGGCGACTTCGACGCCGAAGGGCTGGATCGACGACTACGACGCCGCGCTCTCCAGGGCGTCCGCAGAGGGGAAGCTGATCCTCGTCGACTTCTCCGGAAGCGACTGGTGCGGATGGTGCAAGAAGCTCGACAAGGAGGTGTTCTCGAAGGAGGAGTTCCTGGGCGCGGCCGCCGCGAAGTACGTGCTGCTGATGGTCGACTCGCCGAGGGACAATTCCCTGCTGTCGGACAAGGCGAAGGAGCAGAATCCAAAGCTGGTGGAGAAGTTCGGCATAAAGGGCTTTCCGACCGTGCTCGTGCTCGACGCGAAGGGCGAGGAGCTCGTGCGCATAATGGAGCAGGAGCACGAGCCTGCCAAGTACCTTGAGATGCTCGAGTCGGAGATACGCGACGCGCCGGATGTCAAAAAGTACATACGGCCCATAGAGGACATCCTCAACCGCCACGACAAGGAAATGGAATCCGACATGGAGGCGATAGGCAAGGAGATAGCCGAGAAGTTCCAGAAACCGTCGGAAAACGCGACGAACGAGGAGCGCAGGCGACTTCAGAAGGAGGCGATGGCGTACGGGCAGAAGGCTTTTCTGCAAAAACTTGAGGAGAAGTACATTCCCCTGTACGAGAAGGCCTTTGCCGAGGCGCGCGCCGCGGAAGTCCCCGAGCGGATGAAGAAACGCAAGGACGACCTCATCGAAGCCCAGGAGGGACGCTTCGTGATGCTCAAGAACATGGTGGAGGGCATGAAGGCCAAGAAGGCATCGGAGAACGGCGAAGAGTCTTCCGACGAAGACGATGAAGCCGACGATGACGACGATGATGTCGATGAGGAAGACGACGAGGAAGAATGGGAAGCTCCCAAAAGGACGGAGTTCCAGCCTCCACTGCCTGCTGACGCGAAGACCGAGACGCAGTTCTTCCGCGAGGTCGCTGAGCCGTTCTACCGCCGCCACATCGTTGAGACGTACGACGCCGCATCCGAGACGAACGCCGAGGTCCGGGCCAAGATCCTCCAGGTGCGTGAATGCCTGGCGCACCGGCTTGCCACACGTACGCCGCTCGGATTTCCGCTCGATGTCGACAAGTGCGCCGCCGATTGGCTGTGGGACCGCGGCGTGCGTGACGCCGCTGTTGCGCTTGTTCGCTTCGACGGGCAGAACGCAGATTACAGGTTCTGGAATGGCGAGCGTCACTTCAAGGAGGCGTGCGCCGCGCACGACGACAAGAAGGAGCCGATCCTCGCCATGCTCATGCGCCGTCGCTGGTTCGAGGCTATCAAGGACCACAACGAGACATGGCCGGACTACAGACCGGACAAGATGGTGAAGGACGCCTACAGCGCGTTCGAGGCGTCGTTCGAGCCGTGCGTGGAGATACTGAAGGCGGCCGATCCGCGCATCGCGGAATGGATGGACATGGACAGCCCGCTGCCAGTCGGCTCCGGCGAGAAGCTGGGCAACGAGTACCTCGCCTGCTGCCAGCGGGCGGAGGCCTGCAAGGACTCCGCTTTCGCCTCCCGCGGCACTGGCTGGGCGAGCGAGGTGACGGAAGAGGGCTGGAAGGGCTGGAGGGCGAGCAACGAGACGGCGGAGACGAACCTCCTCCGCGCCGTGGAGCTTAAGGGCGACCGGGCGCGTCCGGCGCTGATGCTGGCCGACCTCTACGGGCGCAGCTGCGGGCGCGGCGACGCGATCGAGTGGATGAACCGAGGCGTGTCGAATTCCCTCGACGAGGCCGCGCAGCGCGTCGAGGCGGCGATCCACTTTCAGATGTCGCGCTGGGGCGGGTCTTCGCGGATACTGGAGGATATCGCCCTTAAGTCTGCGGATACCGTGCGGACCGATTCGCTCTTCGCGCTGCGCGCAGCGTTCCGCGCGGTGGCGAACATGATCGAATACGACAACGAGGGCGATGTGCGCGGCGAGGTCTACAAGCGCGTCATCAACCCGAGGCTGCGCGAAAGCCTCTACCGCATGATCGACGCCTACATCGCCGCCAAGCCGTCGCCGGACGTGCCGCGTCCCGACGTGTTCCGTCAGGTAGGCGTCAACATCGCGCTGCAGGTGGGCGACTGGGATCGTGCAGCCGCCTACGCCGCCGCAATCGAAAAGGGCGTGACGGACGAGCGCGAGCAGCTCTGGGTGCGCATCGGGACGGCGTCAGAGGAGAAGATCTTCACCTACAATCTCATGCAGGCGTTCGGCAGGCTTGACAGGGAAGGACGACTGGCGATGGTCGCCGCCGAGCGCGCGCGCGCAGAAGGGCGCCACGACGAGAGCTATGCGTTCTACGAGAAGTGGTCCAAGAAGCAGAACCTGAGCTACGAGGAGAAGGTCCTGTGTGGCGGACGCGTCTTCGGCGAGCGCGCCGCGATGCAGGAGGCGGCGGGCGGATGGATCGACCTCATGCCCACGAAGCTCGGCGGCAACCTGCTGCACTTCTGGGGCCTTACCGAGCTTTCGGACGACGGACGCGTGCGCAAGGTCTCCGACTGGCGCTCCCACGCGCTTTCAATGCAGTCCGTTCACGGACTCGGATCGGAGTTCGAGGCGACGGTCTACTTCGAAGAGAACAAGAAGGACCAGAAGGAGTGGAACATCGGCTGGGGATGGGCGCGTTCGTATACGTGCAATGCCTCCAGCTGGGCCTATCCCTACATCCACTTCTCGCGGGACGAGAAGGGCGACCACGTGGAAATCGACAGGCCGACCTGCGAGAACCAGGACGCAAAGCATCCGGACGACCGCGGCAACAAGCTGTGCGGACGCAGTCCGGCATGGCGCGTCTTCAGCAAGGATCTGGAGCGGAAGCCGTCGCACGCTTTCCGCGCAGTGTTCGGCGACGAAGAGTTCTCCGTCGAAGTGGACGGGGAGAAGGTCTATTCGGTGCCGACGAAGGAACTGATGGCCGCCACGTACCAGCGCGACCGCGTGCAGCCGAACGGCGACGTGTTCCCGGTATGGAAGCTCTACGACAACACCGCATACAGCGGCTACCGCTACCGGCGGCTGAAGGACAGTCAGGGAGCTGCATCGGAGAACGGCGAATGAGAATCACGGGCGGAGAGTTCGGCGGGCGCAACCTGAAGGTACCGAAGTCGGACGCGATACGTCCGACGCAGGACCGCGTGCGCGAGGCTCTCTTCAACATGATCCAGTTCGAGGTCCCCGGATCTGACTTCCTCGACCTCTTCGCCGGGTCCGGCGCTGTCGGCATAGAGGCGCTCTCGCGCGGGGCGAAATCCGCGACGTTCGTCGAGTCCAACCGCCGCCACATGCCGGTCCTGCTGGAGAACCTTCGCCTAGTGTCCCCCGCAGGCGGCCCGCAGCTCAATTTTTCAACCGTTCTCGCCGACGTCTATCGCTGGATCGCGTCCTATTCGGGGCCCGGCTTTTCGATTGCGTTCGCCGACCCGCCGTACGCGCTCGGCGAGGAGAGGGGCTACGCGAGCGTCCTGGCGACGCTTGCCGAGCGCGGGGTGGTGCGTCCTGGCGGACTTTTCATCGCCGAGATGACGGCTGTACAGAAGGCCGAGGAGACGCCCGGCTGGGAGCTAGTCCGCGACCGGACATACGGCAAGACGCGCCTATGCCTCTGGCGGCGAACTGTTGCGCTCCCTTCGCATCCGCCGGGAGCTTTGGAGGTAGGTGTGTAGGGGGTCCGTCGCTCCGCGACGGACCCCCTTTGGTGCCCCCTCTTTCCCAGATTATTCACAGGCGAGCAACGCCATGAATTCAAGCGGAGGTCGTGAGGCGTGGAAGCGCACGAGAGGAAATTGGTGACCCGACTCCCACTGGACAGCGGGGGAGGCGGCGGCGGTTTCCGAGAAATGCCGGTGCGAGTTGACACGAGGGGGCAGTTTTTGGTAATCTATGCGCAGTTGATTTGAAAAAAACAAATTGTCTGTGCAGGATTTACTGGAAAATTGGCTTGAGCCGCTCTCGGAAGCTCCGTTTTCGACGGAGGTTCTGAAGGATTTTCTCAAGTCATATTCGCAGCCGGCCTTCAAGATGCATATGCTTGTGAAGGAGGGCAAGCTTCTTCGCCTGAAGCGCGGATGGTTCTGCGTGAACCCCAAGTACTCCAAGAAGCGCATAAACTACGGGGTTGTGGCGAATGTCCTGTACGAGGGGCCTTCGTATGTCTCTTTAGAGGCGGCGTTGTCGTACTACGGGCTTGTCCCGGAACGCGTGATGGGCATGGTCTCGGTAGTCACAGGACGCTCAAAGACGTTCAACACCCCAATTGGCTGGTTCCGCTACAAGTCGATTCCCGAAAAGCTTTTTCCGATTGGCGTCAGGACCGTTGACGGATACCTGATGGCGTCGCCTGAAAAGGCGCTCTGCGACTATCTATACACCCGAAAAGACCTTCGCATCTACTCGCCGAAGACGCTCGCCTCGTATCTCGAGGAAGACGTTCGATTCGATTTCGACTCGTTCGAGCACTATGATCCTGCGATATTCTCCGCATATGCGGCCTGCGGATACAAGCCGGACCTCTTCAAGGCCGCAGAGAGGCTGTTCAAATGACGCTGTTCGACAAGATGGTGTCCGACATGAGGCTTGCGCCCGGAGTGGCGGAGGTCAACATCCAGCACGAGGTCATGCAGAAGATCGCGCTCGCCGGGCTCGCCCGCGGAGGATTCTTCGAGAAGGCCGCTTTCTACGGCGGCACGTGCCTGCACCTTATGCACGGCATGCGGCGCTTTTCCGAGGACATGGACTTCTCTCTGCTCAAGCCAGACCTCGGCTTCAGGTTCGAGGATTACTTCCCCGCCGTCGTCGAGGAGTTCAGGCTCGCCGGCAAGGAAGTCGAGATCAAGATGAAGCACAAGGGGCAGCCCTCGGCGATCGAGAGCGCGTTTCTCAAGGAGTCGTCTGAGGTGTACGACATCGGCTTCACCACGGAGAAGCGGCTCAAGGTCAAGATCGAAGTCGATATCGACCCGCCGCCGAAGTTCGCGACGGAGATGGCTACAATGTCTTCGCCGAGGACGTTCTGGGTCCGATCGTACGTCCTCCCCGACCTCTTTGCCGGGAAGGTCTCGGCGGCGCTGTTCCGCAAGTGGAAGAACCGAGTGAAGGGACGCGACTGGTATGACGTCGCGTGGTACATTGCGAAGCGCGTTCCGCTGAACCTCGAGCATCTCGTCGAGCGCGCGAAGGAGAGCGAGCCCGGCGCGGATGTCTCGACGCCCGAGAAGGTGCTTGCCGCATTCGACGCGAAGATAGACGCGGTAGACTTCGTGAAGGCAAAGGAAGATGTCCTTTCGTATGTAACCGATGTTTCCGAACTAGACATCTGGAGCAGGGAGTTCTTCCGCCAGATGGTCAGGAAGATCGAATTCAAGAGCTGATTTAAACCGAAAAGAACCAAGACACAAGATGGCAAAGAAAGACAAAGACAACCTACCCCCCAGCCTGTTCGACAACCTCGACCTGTTCGCGGCCGCACCGGCGAAGAATGGCGACGCGAGCGCGGAGGAGTCGAAGGGCGCCGAGGAGGCGCAGCCCGAGGAATCCGCACCGGCGGCGAAGGAGAAGAAGACCAAGGGCGAGAAGCCCGCCGAACCCGTGATGCCGAAGCCCGGGCTCACCGGGCACGGACCAATGCGCGACCTCTACGACTTCAACTTCCGCCAGTACTCGGCGTACGTTATCTGCTCGCGCGCGATACCGGCCGTGGAGGACGGGCTCAAGCCCGTGCAGCGGCGCATCATGCACGCGCTGTACGAGCAGGACGACGGACGCTACACCAAAGTCGCGAACATCGTCGGCCAGACGATGCAGTACCATCCGCACGGCGACGCGTCGATCGGCGACGCGATCGTCGTCCTCGCGAACAAGCTGTGGGGCAAGGGCAAGGGATACCTCATCGACGGACAGGGAAACTTCGGCTCGCTCCTCACGGGAATGCCGCACGCGGCCGTCAGGTACATCGAGTGCCGCCTCACCGAGCTCGCGAAGAACGAGGTGTTCAACCGCAAGACCACGACCTACGTCCCGAACTACGACGGACGCAAGGAAGAGCCCGTGTACCTGCCGGCGAAGATTCCGCTGCTCCTGATGATGGGCGCAGACGGAATCGCGGTCGGACTCTCCACGGCGATTCTTCCGCACAACTTCATCGAGCTCCTCGAGGCGGAGATCGCGCTCATCCAGAAGAAGCCGTTCCAGCTCTACCCCGACTTCCAGCTCGGCGGCGTGATGGATGTGAGCGAGTACCAGGACGGACTCGGCAAGGTCAAGGTGCGCGCCAAGATCGAGAAGGAGGACAAGAACAAGCTCGTCATAACGGAGCTTCCGTGGGGCGAGACGACGGACTCCATCGCCGAGTCGATCGAGGAGGCGATCAAGAAGAAGAAGGTTCCCGTCCGCAAGCTGCACGACCTCACCAGCGACACCGTCAAGATCGAGCTCGAGCTCCAGGCGGGGGAGAGCCAGGAGAAGGCGATCGTCGCGCTGTACGCGTTCACGAACTGCGAGAAGTCGCTCTCGTCGCGTCCGATAGTCCTCGACCAGGGCCGTCCGCGCCTCATGAGCGTGACGGACATCCTGAAGAAGAACGTCGAGCGCCTGATGGAGCTGACGAAGCGCGAGCAGGAGATACGCCTCGGCGAGCTCGACGACCTCTTCCACGCGCGCACCCTCGACCGCATCTTCATCGAGGAGCGCATCTACAAGCGCATCGAGGAGGAGAAGACGATGGAGGGCGTGCGCAACGCCGTCCGCACCGGCTTCGTCCCGCACATGAAGGAGCTCAGGCGCAAGGAGATAACGGACGACGACATCGAACGGCTCCTCAAGCTGCAGATCCGCCGCATCTCGCAGTTCGACATCAACAAGAACCGCGAGGAGATCGAGGGCATCCTCAAGGAGGAGGCGCAGGTGAAGGACAACCTCGTCCACCTGCGCGCATTCGTCGTGAAGTACCTCAAGGGACTCGTCAAGCAGTACGCGAAGAACTACCCGCGCTGCACTAAGATCGAGTCCGGCGCGTTCAAGGAGGTCGACGTCCGCGCGATCACCGCGAGCGAGCTCACGATAAAGTGGGACAAGGAGAACAACTACGTCGGCTCGGGGCTGAGGAACGGCGATGAGCTCTTCAAGTGCTCCTCCCTGGACGAGCTCATCCTCGTGTGGAAGACGGGTCGCTTCCGCAAGGTTCAGCCCGAGGACAAGATCTTCGTGGACAAGGACCTCCTCGCCGTCATGCGCTACAACCAGGAGAAGGACCGCGAGACGCTCGACTTCACGTGCGTGTACGAGGAGGGAGCGTACGGGTTCAGCTACATCAAGCGCTTCCGATTCGGCGGGCTCATCCGCAACAAGGACTACTTCCTCGCGCCGGAGAAGCCGAAGTCGAAGATACTCCTCCTGCAGAAGGGCTGCCCCGAGACGCTGTACGTAAAGTTCAAGCCGGCGAAGGGGCAGAAGATACACCAGCAGCACTTCCTTCCGCTCGAACTCGTCGACCGCGTGAACCGCGAGACCGGTAAAGTCGAGAAGCAGGAAGTTGTGCCGATCCGTTCCGCGACGGCGAGGGGCAAGCAGCTCACCACGAAGCCGATTGCGAAGGTCTCCGGCACGAAGGGGTCGTGGTGGGACGACTCGGAGCCTCCGTCGAAGGGCGTCCTCGACTGACGGCGCGGGCGAAAGGAGTCAGATTCGATGAAGCTCAAGCTAAACGGAATAGACGTGGACTGCATCATCGGGGAGAGGCCCGACGAGCGGACGCGTCTGCAGACGCTGCGTGTGGACGTCGAGCTCGACATACCAGACGCGGCGGCGGACACGGACGAGCTGTCCGACACAGTGGACTACGCAGCGCTTGCGGAGCGCATCCGCGCGGCGCTGTCGGCGGCGAAGTGCCGCATGATAGAACGAGCGGCCAGGGTGGTGCGCGACGTCTGTCTCGCGGAGCCGCTCGTGAAGGCGGCGAAGGTTTCCGTCGCCAAGAGCGGCGCGATCCCCCATCTTGAATCAGCGGAGGTTGTACTATGAAGATAACGGCGGTTGTGTTCGATTTCGGAGGCGTCATGACGACCTCCACGATGCCCCAGCGCGTCATCGCGCTTGCGAAGGAGAAGGGAATAGACTGGGATGTGTTCAGGCGCGGCTTCGACGCGCACCGTCTCGACTACGACAGTGGCGCGATAACGCTGGAGGGCCTCTACGACCTAATCTGGCGCGATGCGGGGCTTTCCGTGGACGCCGAGACGAACGCCGCGTTCATGAAGGCGGACGACGAAAGCTGGTGCTACCGCAACGAGAGGACGCTCGGGTGGATGCGCTCGCTCAAGGCGCGCGGATTCAAGATCGGCATCCTCACAAACATGTCGCCACGCTTCGCCGCAGAGCACTTCAGGAGCACATTCGCAGATTTCATCGCGCTTGCCGACGCGATGGTCGTTTCGGGCGACGAGGGGATGGTGAAGCCGCAGAGGGAGATATACGATCTCCTGCGCACGCGCATCGACCTCCCCGCCGGGGAGCTCTGTTTCGTCGATGACGTCGAGAAGAACGTCGAGGGTTCGCGCGCGGCCGGCTGGAACGCCATCCGCTTCGTCTCGAACGAACAGGTCGAGTCGGACTTCGAAAGCCTCGTTCGCGAATCCCGCTGAAGGAGGCGCGGCGTCCACGCTGCGTCGCTCCCTCGACATCCCCAGGGGCGGCGATTGGAAATTTGCTTTCGCTACTGGGAGTCTCGGAGTTTTGGAGTAGAACGGGCGTCCTGCCCGTATTAATCCAATGGACGCGGTGCTGCGTATTCTACTATCACCTACTACCCCCGTGCGATAGGAATTTTGTACAACATTACCAATTTTCGCGCAACAAATTCGCTGCGTGAATTTATGAGAAACTCGTCAAACAGATCGGCTCGACAAAAGCAGAGGAGGAGGACCAAGAAAATGAATAAGATTGCTTTCATAGCAGTTGTATCCCTGATGGTGGGATGCATGGTTTCGCATGGAGGAACGGCGCATACAGGGCATTTATTTGTCACCATGACAGACCGAGAGACCGGTATGCCGATAACGAACGCCACCGTCACAGTTAGAACACAGACTGAATTCAATCCAGCACGGACGCTTGAAAGTTATTTCACGAAAACGAGCGCACAGGCGGATACAAATGGCATTGCGCATGTTGAATTTCAATTCTACACATCGCGGTTTGATTGGTGGGTAGATGCTCCATCGTATTACAGTGGATGGTTCGGCTTTGGTTACGGCGATGAACAGTTTGGCGGTGCCGTGGAAAAGAGCGACTACTTTAATATAGACACGAACACAGTGCAGGGGCTTGCCATGTATAACGAACTTATGAGCTTGCACAACAATGACGACTATCTTGGCATTGCCGCCAAGTTTGAACCCAAGAGCGTAACATACACAAATAATGTCATTTGCCGTTCTGTTTGCCTCACGCCAAAGCGCAACCCGCAACCCATGTATGGGTATGGGCCACGCACAGATGTCTATCTTCCAGTCAAGAATCCGACGTTGTCAGTTACAAATGGCATTGAAGTGTCTCACTACAAGCCGATTGATTTTGACATGAAGGAATGCTTGGTGGTTTCGCACAAGTCGAATTATGATGAGTTCATGGATGGACCTGCGGGACGAACCCCGGACTTCCATATTGAGCGATTCAGCGTCATGACAAACGGTGTCAAGACATTCTATGGAAAGCTTGAGTTTGCGCCAGGTTGCGGAGCATACATAACCAACAAACCAGGTGACGGATATTTCCCGGTAGTATATGAGGCAGACACCAATGCAGCATTTCTTTCCAGTATTCCTTTTTCATACAGTTATACAAACGGGTGTTTGGTGCATGTGGAGCGTATTCTTGCCGAGAACGAATGCATGGTGCTGAGAACTCGATCTGTGACAAACGAAACAGGGGTGATCACTAACTGTAATTATTCAAAAATAACTGGACCCATGTCAGTTTTTAGGACTGTTCGTTTTCATAATATGATTTTCAACCCGAATCCAAACGATCCGAATCTTGAATTCGACGTGAGCAATAATCTTTCTCGCCGAGGTGACAATGGTTGTGAACCTTGAGAATTGGAGGATAATGAATAAGGTTGCTTTCATTGGGGTCGCGTCTTTGATGGCAGGATGCATGGCCGTTAATGCGCGGACGGCACGCACTGGGCACTTGATTGTCTCGTTGACGGACAGAGAGACGGGCGAGCCAATTACGAATGCAATGGTCAAGGTGCGAGTCCAGACCAAACGAAGTATAGGCGGGCACAGTGCTCCTCAAAGCAGTTTTGCGATTTCGGATTCAAAAGCCGATTCACATGGAGTTGCCAATGTGAAATTTAAGTTCTACTATTCCGATTTCGACTGGTGGGTGAGATCGCCGACTCATTATTGCCATCGGTATAGATTGGGAGCAAGAAACGAGTGGTTGCGAGGTGTCATAGATGAAAGTGATTACCGCAACATCGATACAAACACGGTGCAAGGCCTCGCCATGTACAACGAACTATTGCAGTTGGATAATAACGTTGTCATTCGCTCCGCGAGCTTCTATCCCAAGCGCAATCCCCGGCCCATGTATGCATATGGGGAAAACTATGACTTGTATCTCTCGATGAAGACGTCGGCAATTGTCACCAACGGAATGGAAGTAATGCGGTATGCGCCCGTGGATTTCGACATGAAGGAGTGTCTTCCGGTGTCATACGATCCGAACCACGACGACAGCTGGGATGGCCCGGCGGGGAAGGTCGCGGATTTCCGCATCGAAAGGTTCAAGGTGATCACGAACGGCGTCACGACCACATACGGTTGGATTGAATTCGCGCCGGGCTGCGGTGCGTACAAGCGGAGCACGACGGGCGACGACTCGTTTCCGACTACATACGAGGCTGACACCAACGAGGTGTTCGTTTCTCGCATTCCGTTTGAGTGCAGCAGCGTCAGCGGGAAAGTCGTTCGCATAGAGCGGATACTGGAGAGGGGTGAATATATGGTGCTGAGGACCCGCGTGGCGACTAACGATGTCGGAGCGGTGACGAGCTGCAACTACTCGAAGATCCTTGGCCCGATGTTCGTTTCCGACCACTGGTATCCGCGGGACCATGTGAACTTTCAATCGATGATTTTCAACCCAGAGCCAAACGATCCGAATCTCGAGGCCGACCTGCGGAGCAATCTTGCGACGCGGGGCTATGGCAGCTGGTACCCGTGAGCTCGGTGTTACTCAGGTGGCTGATTTTGATATGAAGGAGTGCTTGTCTATCTCCCTCGGGTAATCGGTTCCCCCGTTTCCCGCCTGATTTGGTATAATACACGGAAATAGACATCCAGGATTCGCTCGAATTGACTTTAATAGCCTCCATCCTCATGCTGGCGCTGACGCGCGCCGAGATCATCGACCGGTTCAGGGCCGCGCCGGTGACGCAGCTTGACGGACTCGTTCAGGTCTACGGGGACTGTCCCGCCGACATGCGCCGCGAGTTCCAGCTGCCCATCGCGTCGTTCGTCTCCGACATCTGCCGCAAGCTCTACGCGGCGGACAACAGACGTCCGCTCAAGTTCGCCGACCCGGGCATCATCGTGCGCATCGGCGACGTGAGGACGAACATCGCCGATGTCGTAGTGCGTCCAGCCGTACGCGGCGACGGCCGCAAGTTCACCCGCATACTTCTCCCGTCGCCCTCCGGCGCCGACCTGCGCGTGCTCAGACGCGAGGTGGTGCGCGCGTTCTGCCGCGCCGTCGAAGGAGTGGACCTGGACGACGAGGGGATCGACAGGCGCATGCGCGCCGCCGACCCGGAGACCCGCGTCGCCGACCTGCAGGCGGAGGTCGCAGCATGGCGCGAGCGCGGCGAATACGCCGCGGGGCGGACGGACGAAGACTACCTCAAGCTGATGAGGGGCGTGCACCTGCCGGGCGTCGCGACGGAGTCGGACGTGCTGACCTTCGCATCGCGGCTCTACCTCTATCCCGCGGTGTACGGAGCGCCGTTCTGCGGAAAGTACACGTCGTGTCCGTTCCGCGAGGCGATCGCCCTCGCGAAGGAGGACCCGGCAGTGCGCTTCGCCGCGTTCGCGAAGATACAGGCGCTCGGCGTGTTCGGGCAGGGACACGGCGACGCGATGAACGAGGCCGTCACGGCCTACATGAAGTTCCTCGCTGAGCTCGCGAGGCTGAAGCTTTCGGAGGAGGAGCTGACGAAGCTCCTCGACGACGCCGACAACAAACTGAAGGGAGTCATGGAGAAATGAAGACAAAGAAGACGATTACGGACAACACGGTTGATCCCGACATCCTCCGCTACACCGTCGGCGACGACGTTGTGCTCGACCTCGCGCTCGCGAAGTGGGACTGCATGGGCACGGCGGCGCACGTCACGATGCTTTCCGAGATGAAGGGCCTTAAGCGGCCCGTCGTCACGAAGGCCGAGGCGGCGAAGGTGCGCAAGGCGCTCGCCGCCGTCGTGAAGATGTCGGACGAGGGACGGTTCGTAATCCGCGACGACGACCAGGATGTCCACATGGCCGTCGAGCGGCTCCTCACCGAAAAGCTGGGCGACCTCGGGAAGAAGATCCACACCGGGCGCTCCAGGAACGACCAGGTGGCGGTTGACGTGAGGCTCCACATGAAGGACGAGATACTCGCCGCGGAGGGCGAGGTCTGCGCGCTCGCGACGGAGCTGTGCTATTTCGGATTCTGCGCCGGGGCCGTTCCGCTCGTCGGCCGTACGCACCTCCAGCCCGCGATGCCCTCGACCGTCGAGATGTGGGCGACGGGCCACGCCGAGATGATCCTCGACCAGATCGAGAACCTCGAGGCGGCGTACCGGCTGGCGGACCTGAATCCGCTCGGCAGCGCCGCGGGATACGGCGTGCCGCTTCCGCTCGACCGCTCGCGCACGACGAAGCTCCTCGGCTTCGCGCGCACGGTGCACAACTGCTTCGGCGCGTCGATGGCGCGCGGCGAGTGCGAAGCGGCGCTGCTCTCCGCCCTCGCGCAGCTGATGGCGGTCCTCTCGCGCCTTGCGGAGGACATGATCCTCTTCTCGATGCCCGAGTTCGCGTACTTCCGCCTGCCGCGCGAGTACTGCACCGGCTCTTCCATCATGCCGCAGAAGTTCAACCCCGACGTCCTCGAGCTGGTGCGCTCGAAGGCCGCGCAGGTGCTTGGGCTGCAGACTGCCTCGCTCTCGCTCCTGCACGCGATGCCGGGCGGATACAACCGCGACCTGCAGGACTGCAAGTGGCTCTACATGAAGGGGCTCGAGATCGCGCGCACGACGCTCAGGATACTCGCGAAGGTTGTGAAGGGGATGAAGGTCGACGCTGACGCGTGCCGTGCGGCGTTCACGCCCGGCGTGTTCGCGACCGACGTCGCATTGAGGAAGGTTGCCGCGGGAACGCCCTGGCGCGACGCGTACCACGAGGTGCGCGACAACCTCGGGCAGCTCGACGCGGAGGATCCGGACGCGGCGGTCGCCCTCAAGAAGCACGAGGGCACGTGCCTGGGGATCGACCACGACCTCTACCGCAGGCGGATAGCTGCCGCCGACAAGTCGGCCGCCGCGCGCCGCCGCGCGCTAGATGCGTGCTGCCGGAAGCTCCTCAAGTGAATTATGCTATAATATTCAGACTATGGCAGACAAGATCAGTTTCGAGGCGCCGAGGGGGATGCGGGACTTCTATCCCGAGGACATGCTCTGGCGCAACAAGGTGTTCGACGCGTTCCGCGCAGCCGGCGAGGCCGCTGGCTTCGAGCCGTACGACTCGTGCGTCGTCGAGAGCTACGAGCTCCTCGCGCGCAAGGCGGGCGAGGAGGTCGGAGAGCAGATATACCACTTCTTCGACAAGTCCGAGCGCCACATCGCGCTCCGCGCGGAGATGACGCCGACGCTCGCGCGCATGGTCGCGCAGCGCCAGAAGGAGCTGTCGTTCCCGATAAAGTGGACGACGATCGCGCAGTGCTTCCGCTACGAGCGCATGACGAAGGGCCGCAAGCGCGAGCACTACCAGTGGAACGTCGACATCATCGGCGAGGACTCGATCCTCGCGGAGGTGGAGGTCATCGGCGCGGCGTGCGACGCGCTGAGGCGAATGGGGCTCACGTCCGCGGACTTCAAGGTCCACGTCTCGTCGCGCAAGTTCCTCGGCGAGCTTCTCGCGAAGAGCGGAATCGCCGCCGACAAGCACGCGCAGGTGTTCCTCGCGCTCGACAAGCGCGGCAAGATGCCCGACTCGGAGATCGCGGCGATGCTGAAGGACGGAGGCCTTACCGACGCCGAAGTCGAGGCGACCTTCGGCATCATGGAGACCAAGTCGTACGAGACGTGCCCGGAGCTCGTGGAGCTCTTCCGCCTCGCCGGGATAGCGGGCTTCGCGGACTGCCTCGAGTTCGACATCGGCGTCATAAGGGGCCTCAGCTACTACACGGGCGTCGTGTTCGAGTGCTTCGACACGAAGGGCGAGTTCCGCGCGATCTTCGGCGGCGGCAGGTACGACAACCTGCTCACCACGATCGGCGGCGAGCCGACGAGCGCCGTCGGCCTCGGATTCGGCGACGTCGTCGTCACGGAGCTGCTCAAGTCGCGCCTCGGAGCGGACGCAGCTAAGGCGAAGAAGGGCATCGCGGTCGGGTTCATGTTCCCCGAGCAGCGCGACGCCGCCGTGGCGCTCGCGGCGAGGCTCAGGCGCGAGGGCGAGAGCGTCAACCTCTCGCTCAGGAGCCAGAAGCCGAAGAAGTTCTTCTCGCACGCCGACTCCGGCGGCGCGGCGAAGGCCGTGTTCCTCGGGCCGGACGACGTCGAGAAGGGCGTCGCGAGGATGAAGGACATGGAGACGAGGGAAGAGAAGGAGATTTCGCTGTCGTGAAGAAGACGGTTCTATCTGTGGTCGCGTCGGCGCTGGCGCTTGCCGCCTTTGCCGCGGAAACCTCGTCCTCCGCCATCGTGCGCCTGCTCAACTCGCGCGCGGCGGGCAGTCCGAAGGACTACGCGGCGGCTGCCGAGATCGTCGCGGCGGACGCGGCGGCTGGGCGTACGCTCCAGCAGTACGTGATCGCCGTCGTCGCTTCCGACGCCGACCTGCCGGCGAAGCTCCGCCTCACGAAGGAGAAGCGCAAGGAGTACCTCGACAAGTCCCGCGACAAGATACGCCTGCTCGCGGAGGAGAAGGGCAACGCCCTCGCGTGGTATCTTCTGTCGCTCGAGAAGAACGACCTCAAGTACCTCAAGCGTGCCGCGGAAGGCGACAACGTGCAGGCGCTCAACGCGTGGGGCACGATTTCGCTCAACGAGGCCATGAGCGGATCCATGTCGGACACGAACGAGGTCGAGAAGGCGATGGTGAAGTGCTTCGGGTACTTCAAGAAGGCCGCGGACATGGGCGATGCCAACGGACTCTACAACCTCGGCATGTGCTACCTGAACGGCTACGGATGCCAGAGCGACCAGGATCTCGCGTTCAAGTGCTTCCGCACGAGCGCCGACGCGGGCCATCCCGAGGCGATCAACAACATCGGAGGGTTCTACCGCGACGGCATTGTCGTCGAGAAGAACCTGGAGTCCGCCGCGAAGAACTTCGAGCGCAGCGCGAACCTCGGCAACGACTACGGACTGCTCAACTTCGCCCTCGCGCTGCAGCGGGGGGAGGGAGTGGAGAAGGACTCCTCGCGCGCCGTCGAGCTGTTCAAGGAGGCGGCGATGCGCGGCAACGCCGAGGCGATGAACTCCTACGGAATGTGCTTCTTCACGGGCGACGGAGTGGGGCAGGACGACTCGGTCGCCGTAAGATGGTTCAGGGCGTCCGCCGCCCGCGGCTTCCCACCGGCGATGGACAACCTCTCCGCGTGCTACGACCTCGGACGCGGCGTGCGCAAGGACGCAACCGAGTCTACCGTCTGGAAGGTGCGCGGAATGGCGGCGCGCGGAGACCGCAATGCGGCGGCGTGGCTGCAGCAGAACGGGAAGTGAGAGTGCAGTTGTTAGTTGCTAGAGGAAGGGACAGTCGGTGAAGGTTCTGCTGATAGGCGATGTGGTGGGCAGTCCGGGCAGGCGCATGTTCATGCGCGAGGTTCCGCGCCTCAAGCGCGAGATGGGGCTTTCCGCCGTAGTCGTCAACGCCGAGAACTGCGCCGCGGGCTCTGGCCTCACGGCGGCTCTCGCCAAGGGGCTGTTCGACTCGGGGGCGGATGCGATAACGCTCGGAGACCACACCTGGGGGCAGAAGGAGTTTCCGGGCGAGATCGGCTCGCTTGAGCGCGTAGTACGTCCGGCGAACTTCGCGAGCGAATGCCCGGGGCGCGGATGGACGGTCGTCACGCTGCCGGTCGGACGCTTCGCCGTCGTCAACGTGCAGGGCAGGGTGTTCATGCAGACGGTGGACTGTCCGTTCAAGGCGATGGACCGCGTCCTCAACGAAATACCGAAGGACCTCCCCGTGTTCGTCGACTTCCATGCCGAGGCGACGAGCGAGAAGATAACGATGGCCCACTATCTCGACGGACGCGTCACGGCCGTCGTGGGGACGCACACGCACGTGCAGACGTCGGACGCGATGCTGCTCCCCAAGGGGACCGCGTACATCACCGATCTCGGCATGACTGGTCCGTATATCTCGTCCATCGGGCGCGACCTGAAGCCCGTCACGCGCAAGTTCGTCACTGGAATGCCCTCGCGCTTCGAGGTGGCGGAGGGTCCGTGCGTCCTCGAGGGTGCAATCGTCGAGTTCGACGCGCAGACGAAGAAGGCGTCGTCGATCGAGGCGTTCAGGATAAGGGAGCCGCTGTAGGAAGGTGAAGGGCTTTGTGGAGAACCTCAGGGCGCGCGCGGAGCTGATGCGCAGGATGCGCGGCTTTTTCGACTCGCGCGGCTTCGTGGAGGTGACGACGCCGGTTAGGATCGCCGCGCCCGCGCCAGAGCCGCACATCGACTGTCCGCCGAGCGGCGACGCCTTCCTCCGCGCATCGCCCGAACTGCAGATGAAGAAGCTTCTTGCGGCGGGAATGGAGAATATCTACCAGATCGGACCGTGCTTCCGCGAGGGAGAGTTCGGCGCGCGGCACAACCCGGAGTTCACGATGATCGAGTGGTACCGCCTCGGCGCGACGTATCTCGACATAGCGGAGGACGCGGAGGCGCTGGTGCGCGCGGAAATCGCGGGGTGCGGCGCGGCCGAGCGTATAACGGTGCGCGATGCGTACAGGACGCTCGCGGGGTGGGATCCGTGGGAGAGCTGGGATCAGGACCGCTTTGATTTCGACATGGCCGCGAAGATCGAGCCGGGGCTTCCGAAGGGGCTCGTCTTCCTCATGGACTATCCGAAGGAGGCCTCCTCCCTCGCGCTCCTCAGGGGCGATGTCGCGGAGCGCTGGGAGCTGTACTTCGACGGAATAGAGCTCGCGAACTGCTTCACGGAGCTTTGCGACGGCGCGGAACAGCGCAGGCGCTTCCTCGCCGCGCGCGAGGAGCGGCGCGCCCTCGGCGAGAGCGACTATCCGATCGACGAGGAGTTTCTCGAGCTTCTGCCGCTTGTGAAGGGCGCGTCGGGCGTGGCGCTCGGAGTGGACAGGCTCGTCGCGGCCGCGCTTGGGGAGGCGGACATACATGCCGCGATCTGCGGGGAGTAGCGACATGCAGTCCGTGCACATCATATGGGACTGGAACGGAACGCTTCTCGACGACACCGAGGCGGCGCTTGCGACGCTCAACTTCATGATCGCGGAGCGCGGAGGCACGCCCATATCGATGCCGTTCTATCTCGACAACTTCGCCTTTCCCGTGCGGCCGTTCTACGACAGGATCGGCATAATGGCGCATGACGAGGACGAATGGAACGAGATAGCGCGCGAGTACCACGACGTCTACTCCCGCCAGGCTGTCGCGCTCAACCGCGGCACATTTGCCGCGCTGGAGCTTGCGAAGTCCTCCGGATGCCGCCAGTCGCTTCTTTCCGCGCTCAGGCAGGACCTCCTCGACGAGCAGGCGCGCGGCTACGGCGTCGCGGAATACTTCGAGCGCATCTGCGGCTCGGACAACCTGCACGGCGCGTCGAAGGTGGAGCGCGCGCGGCGTTTCATCGCCGAACTCCGCTCGTCGGGCGCGGACCAGTCGTTCGTTCTCATAGGCGATGCGCTGCACGACAAGGAAGTGGCGGACGCGCTTGATCTTCCATGCGTCCTCTGCGCGCAGGGCAGCCACGCCGGATGGCGGCTGAGGGAGGTGGCCCCGACGGCGGAGACGCTTGAGGAGTCCGTCGAAATGGCGCTTCAAATTACCGTTGCCTAACTCGTTCGCCAGGTGGTATAATGGCGCTGTATTTCATAACAACAAAAAGGAGAACAAAAAAATGGCTCACAAGATTGATGCTGAGAAGTGCGTTGCGTGCGGATGCTGCAAGGACGCGTGCCCTGCGGAGGCGATCAGCGAGGGAACCCCCTACGCTATCGATCCCGACAAGTGCGTTGACTGCGGCGCATGTGCCGCGCAGTGCCCGAACGAGGCGATTGCCCAGGCCTAAGTGAAGGCAGTTCCGCAATCGGCGGCAGGCGGCGTGTTCCCAGTGGACGCGCCGCCTTCTTCTTGCGGTTGACAAAGGAAGTCCTCACATGCAGAGAAGCGTAGTGGCGTTCGACGCGCGGCGGAAGGCCGTCGATGCCGTCGCGGACTGGCTGGCGGAGCGCGCGCGGAAGGATGCGGCGGGAGCGGACTCGCTCGCGCATCTCATGGTCGTTGTGCCGACGTCGCAGAGCGGACGGCGCCTTAGGCTCGCGCTCGCCCGCCGCTTCCCCTCGGGGCTGGTGCCGCCGAAGGTCGCCATGCCGGCGGCGCTTCTTGACGCTTCGGCGGACGATGTCGCTGGGCGGTCGGACGAGCTGCTCGCATTCCGCGAGGCGAATGGAGGCAAGGGCGGATTCGACGTCGCCGCGGAGCTGTCGGACATCCGGAGGATTCTCGGCGCGCGCGCTCTTTCGTTCGCCGATGTCGCCGCGAAGGTGGGGACGCTTCTTACGGGCGAGCTCGCGTACGAGGAGACCTCGCGCTGGGAGAAGCTCGCAGAGCTCGAGAGGCGGTATCTAGAGGCGCTGTCGAGGCGCGGCAAGCGCGACAGGATCGAGGCCGTCAAGAAGGCGCTCGAGGGGCCGGTGGAGTTCCCCGGCATAGAGGAAGTCGTCGTCGCGTGCGTGCTTGATCCGATTCCGCTGATGGACCTTGTTCTCGAGAAGTCGGGACTGCCTGTCACAGAACTTGTTCCGGACCTCTCCAGTGCGCCGGAGCTCGGCGGCGACCAGATATTCACGTCCGGAACCGCCGCGAGCGAAGCGGAGGAGATAGCCGCCGTCTTCGCGTCCGTAAAGCCCGACGAGGCGCTGCCCGCGCTGTGCCTTGCCGACGCGGATATGTTCCCCGAGGTGCAGGGTGCGCTGCAGGCGAGGGGATTGAAGGCGCATAATCCGTCCGCCACCGCCCTCGCGACGTCGTCGCTCGGACATCTCGCCGGGCAGCTCGCGGAGCTTGCGCGCTCGTCGTCGTACTCGGTGTTCTCTGCTTTCGTCCGGGGCGGAGACGTCCGCAGATGGCTGAAGACGGAGCTCAAGCTCGACGACGCGGCGCTCACTGCGGCGATCATAGACCTCGACAACCGCCAGAAGCAGCTCATACCGGCGCGCATCGACGACATCGCCCCTAAGACGGAGCACGCCCTGCGCGGAATCTTCGAGTTCGTCAAGACCCAGCTCAGGAAGCGCGGAATGCGCCAGATGCTGAAGTCGATCTTCTCGTCCCTCGTCCTCGACGAACACGATGAAAGCGCGCGGGAGTTCGCCGCGGCCGCGGAGGCGCTTAACGCGCTTATGGACGAGTGCTTCGCGGCGGATGTGCCGCGCGACCTCGCCATGGAGCTCTTTGCGCGGCGTCTCGGGGAGGCGACGTACGAGCTGGAACCGGACGAAGGCGACGTCATTCTCACCGACGGATGGCTGGAGCTTCCGTTCCTCGACGCGGACGAGGTGATCGTCTCGGGGTTTGCGGAGGGAAGGGTTCCGGAGTCCGTCGTGGGGCATCCGTACCTGCCGGACTCCCTCCGCCGCGGACTCGGGCTTGCGGACAACATCTCGCGCACCGTGCGCGACAGAAAGATACTCGCCATGGCGACGGCATGCCGCGACAGGGCGGCCTTCGGCGTGCATTTCCATTCCGTGGATTCCTCCGGGGACGTGCTGAAGCCTTCGCGGCTGCTGTTCGACTGCTCGGACGACTCGGAGCTCCTTCGTCGCGTGTCTTCGTTCTACTCGCAGCGAGCGGGGACGGGAGAGTCCGCTGCGGCCGACCTGCCGGAGGCTTGGAAGATCCAGCTTCCCATCCCGCCGGAACACGAGCCCCTGACGAAGACCTCGCCTTCCGCCTTGGACACGTATCTCAAGTGTCCGTTCACCTATCTCCTCAAGAAGACGTTCCGCGAAAGCGAGGACTACCGCGCGGAGGAGCTTGACGCGTCCGAGTTCGGCAACCTGGTGCACGATGCGCTTAAGGAATGGGGGGAGGGCGAGCTCAGGGACTCGGCGGACGCGCAGGCGATTGCGGCGGTTCTCTCCGACAAGGTGGATGCGATTCTCGCGGACCGTTTCGGGGTCGAGGTTCCGGCCGTGGTGGCGCTGCAGGGCGAGAGCGCGAAGCGGAGGCTCGCGCGCTTCGCGGCGCTGCAGGCTGCGCGCGCCGCGGACGGATGGAAGGTGATGGCGACGGAGCGCCAGATGCACGTCTCGTACGGGCACACCAAGGTGAACGGACGCTGCGACAGGATCGACTTCAATCCGACCACCGGCAAGTGGTGCGTCGTCGACTACAAGACTTGGGACGACTCCTCGAGGGCCGAGGCGTATGCGCAGGGGGAGGATCCCGAGACGGGTGGATCGGTCCGCGTCTGGAAGAGCCTGCAGCTTCCGCTCTACTGCGCGATGCTCGACGCGGACGGGGAATTCCCGGACGCGAGGCGAGACGCAATCGAGGCGTGCTACTGCGTCCTCTCCAAGAGCGCGGACCACACGCTCTACACGGAGTCGTTTTCCGGCGCGGAGGTTCCGGAGGCGGAGGATAAGGTCCGCGAGCTGATTGCCGGCATAGAGCGCGGAGTCTTCTGGCCAGCCTCGGACACGTGCGAGTACGGCTGGCATTTCAAGCATCTCATATTCGGCTCGCCCGAGGAGAGCGTAGCGTCCGGATGGATAAAGGACCAGGAGCGCCGGCTTGCGGACCCGGGAGAGCCGCGCGTATAGCAATACCTTGCCGGTTCTGCACGCGGGCGCTCTTTTTGGTATACTATTCGCCATGAGCAGCGAAAAGATCACAATGAAGGACGGGAAGCTTGCTGTCCCGGAGAACCCGATTATTCCGTACATCGAGGGCGATGGAACCGGCCCTGACATCACGCGCGCGGCGATGGTCGTCTGGAACGCCGCCGTGGAGAAGGCATACGGCGGAAAGCGCAGGATCGAGTGGAAGGAGGTCCTTGCGGGCGAGAAGGCGTTCAAGGCGACGGGAGAGTGGCTCCCGCAGGCGACGCTCGACGCGTGCCGCGAGAACCTCGTCTCCATCAAGGGACCGCTCACGACGCCGGTCGGGGGCGGAATCCGCTCCATCAACGTCGCGATGCGCCAGGAGCTCGACCTCTACGTGTGCCTAAGGCCCGTCAGGTGGTTCAAGGGCGTTCCCTCCCCGGTGAAGCGCCCCGAGCTTACCGACATGGTGATCTTCCGCGAGAACACGGAGGACATCTACGCCGGAATCGAGTGGATGAACGGCACTCCCGAGGTCGAGAAGGTGAAGGCGTTCCTCCTCGGCGAGATGGGCGTGAAGAAGATCCGCTTCCCGAAGACGGCGTCGATCGGCATCAAGCCGGTCTCCCTCGAGGGCACTGAGCGCCTCGTGAAGGCGGCGCTCGACTACGCGATCGACAACGACCGCAAGTCGGTGACGCTCGTCCACAAGGGCAACATCCAGAAGTTCACCGAGGGCGCGTTCCGCGACTGGGGCTACAAGCTCGCGCAGCGCGAGTACGGCGCGACGCTGATCGACAAGGGGCCGTGGTGCGAGTTCAAGAATCCGAAGACCGGACGCATGATCACGGTTAAGGACTGCATCTGCGACGCGTTCCTGCAGCAGATCCTCACTCGTCCGGCGGAGTACGACGTGATCGCGACGCTGAACCTGAACGGCGACTACGTCTCGGACGCGCTCGCTGCGACGGTTGGCGGAATCGGCATCGCGCCCGGCGCGAACATCAACTACCAGACGGGCGTCGCGGTATTCGAGGCGACGCACGGCACGGCGCCCAAGTACGCCGGGCTCGACAAGGTCAACCCCGGCTCGCTCATCCTCTCCGGAGAGATGATGCTCCGCTACATGGGCTGGACCGAGGCTGCGGACCGGATCATCGCCGCGATGGACAAGGTGATCGCCGCGAAGACGGTGACCTACGACTTTGCGCGCCAGATGGAGGGCGCGACGGAGGTCAAGTGCTCGGAGTTCGGCGCCGCGCTTGCGGCCGCCATGTGACGCATCCGCTCCGGCTCGGCATCTGAAATGGAAAGCAGGGAGAGCTACGCTGCGGCGAAGGAGCTTGTCTCCGGCGCTAAGAGGATTCTCGTCTCGGGCCATCTGAGTCCAGACGGGGATTCCCTCGGTTCGATGGTCGCGATGGTCCGTCTGCTCCGCGCCGCCGGCAAGGAGGCGTACGCCACGGCGGACATCAACGCGCTCGGCAAGCCGGGATTCCTCGACGGTGTGAAGGACCTCGTCCCGGTGCGGAAGCTGAAGGCGTTCCGCCGCAGGACGGGTGCATTCGACCTCTTCATCGCCGTCGACTGCAGCTCGTTCGCGCGCATGCCGCCCGAGGTGGAGCCCGTCGCGAAGGGGCTGAAGTGCATCTGCATCGACCACCACGTGACGAACGACGGCACGTTCGGCGACGCGCAGATCGTCGACCCCTCCGCGTCGAGCGCCGGCGAGGTCGTGTGGCGCTTCGCGAAGTGGATGGAGTGGAAGCTCGACAGGGCGTCCGCCGAGGCGCTGTGGGTCGCGATGATAACGGACTCCGGACGCTTCGCGTACGACTCGACGAGTCCGCGGACCCTTCGCGCGGCAGGCGACCTGCTCAAGCACGGGGTGCGCACGGCCTTCATCAACGACGTCATCTACGGCACGTTCTCGCGCAAGGCGATAGAGCTCAAGCGCATCGCCTGGCGGTCTCTCCACATCTGGAAGAACCGCAAGGTCGCGGAGGTGTCGCTTTCGCGCGACGACTTCCGGGCCGTGCGCGGCACGAAGGCCGACGCGGAGGACATAATCGAGATTCCGAGGTCCGTCGCGAGGAACGAAATCGCCCTGTTCTTCTACCAGATCCCGGACCGGACGAAGGAGACGCGCTGCTCGATACGCACGCGCGGCGACTGGGACGCGACGGTGCTCGCGGGGAAGTTCGGCGGCGGCGGACACATCAGGGCGGCCGGATGCACCATCAAGGGGTCGATGGGCACGGCGAAGCGGCAGATGCGCGCTGCCGTGAAGGAGCTCCTCAAGAGCGCGTGCCGCAAGACTTCGCGCATTCCAGCCAATTTGGGCATTCCATGATTCTCGCGCCGCTGAGGGGAGTCACCGTTCGGTGCTTTCGCGAGGTGTTCGCGGAGGTTCTGCGCGAGGTTGGCTTCACCGAGGCGGTGACGCCGTTCATCCCAGCCAACGCCGGGGTGGATCCGCTGAAGAGCAGCGAGCTTAAGTCCGCTTGTGGCGCGGAAGCTATTGCGACGACGCCGCAGTTCATCGGCAAGGACCCGGAGGCGCTGCGCGCTTGCCTTCTGCGCATAAGGGAGGCGGGCTACGAAACCGCCGACCTGAACTGCGGCTGTCCGTATCCGATGGTGCGCAGGAAGGGCCGCGGAAGCGGCATCCTCAGGACGCCCGAGGTACTGCGGAGGATGCTCGAGGTCGGATGCGGGGTGATGGGGCCGGGGAAGTTCTCCGTGAAGGCGCGGCTCGGCGTGGACGGCAATGACGAGCTTCTGGCGCTGATGCCGATCATAAACTCCTTTCCGCTCCGTTTTCTCGTCGTCCATCCGCGCAACGCGAGGCAGATGTACGAGGGCGAATGCGACTGGGCGGCGTTCGACAGGATCGCGGCGGCGGCGAAGGTTCCGCTCGTGCGAAACGGGGACCTTCCGCTCGCGGGCGCGGCGTCCGGCGGACAGCGCGTCATGGTCGGCAGGTCCTTTGTGCGACATCTCGGCGGACGAGAGGACATTGACGAGCTTCTCGGACGCTACATCGACGCATCGGGGCGCGAGCTCAGCGGGGATCATGCGGTTCTTGGGCGGATGAAGGAACTGCTGGCCTACTGGCGCGACATTCCGCGGTGGAAGCGCGCGTGGCCCGTCGCCAAGATGGCGCGCACCCTGGACGAACTGCGCATGGCCTGCATCCGCTAGCGCGGCAGCCTGTGCGCGAAATATGCTATAATAATGCAAATGTACACTACCAACGGAATAGACGCGATAGTTGCAGGTGCCGGATTCTGGGGCTGCACGGTCGCGCGCAGGCTTGCGGAATCGGGTCGGAGGGTGCTCGTTCTGGAGGCGCGTGGCGCGGTCGGCGGGAACGTCCGCTGCGAGACCGATCCCGAGACGGGCATCGAGGTGCATCTCTACGGCAGCCACATCTTCCACACGCACGACAAGGCGGTGTGGGACTTCATCCGCCGCTTCACCGACTTCAACGGCTACCAGCACAAGGTGCTCGCGAACTACCAGGGCAAGATATACTACCTCCCCCTCGGGCTCGCGCTCATCAACAAGTTCTTCGGCGTGGAGCTCAAGCCCGGGGAGGTCGCGGACTTCATGGCGGACGAAGGCCATTCAAAGGCAGTGTTCGATGCGTTCTTCCGCGGGTACACGTCTAAGCAGTGGGGAAAGGCACCGGAGGAGATCGACCCCTCGAGCATCAAGCGCGTGCCGGTGAGGGACAACTACGACGTCAACTACTTCAAGGACTACCTGCAGGGCATCCCGTCCGACGGATACAACGCCGTCTTCGATCGGATGCTCGACCATCCGAACA
>Ga0129306_1001151_pt1 | contig 32753 bp, 24 predicted proteins | sample P827metagenome_FD_94438 | JGI IMG/M metagenome (GOLD analysis project Ga0129306, IMG submission 94438) | Capybara group fecal microbial communities from Wisconsin, USA - P827 metagenome | ecosystem: Host-associated > Mammals > Digestive system > Large intestine > Fecal | place: USA: Wisconsin...
GAGTCCTTCAATTGTAAAATCAAGTCCTTCCGTGCTCAACTAAGAGGAGTATCAGATATAAACTACTTCCTCTTCAGGCTACAAAACATATATGCCTAAACACATACTTTTGGACGTGATCCGGGATAAGGCCGGGAAGCTCGTCAGGGTAGCGCTGGGACAGGCATCCGAATACAAGAAGCCGGCCTGCAAGACCGGCTTTCCTGCGCGCTGCTGCGGCAAGTATGGTGTTGATGGACTGCTCCTTTGCATCACCTATGAAACCACAGGTATTGATGGCAAGGACATCCACCGGGCGGTCTTCCCCTTCGGGTACGATTTCGTATGAATTACGTACCTGATACAGAAGATGTTCCGTGTCTACAGTGTTCTTGGAACATCCCAGGGTTATGACCTGCAGGGTTTGCATTTAGGATTCCTGCTCCTTTTCGCGGTCTTCGTCTGTGACAAAGTCAAGCGAAGCGTACTTCCTGAGGGCGTTGTACCACTCTACCACTTTCTTCATGTGGGACACGTAGAAGCGGTCTCCGTCGTACTCCGGAACGGCCTTGGCGAAAAGGGCCTTGAGCTCCTCTGCGCCTGCCTTCTTTGCGTCCGGAGCATCCTTGTCACCAAGGACCTCATGGAGTTTGCCGAATACCTCGCGGAGTTTCATCTCGCCTTCTGAAGTATAGATGGAGATGTCTTCCAGGGTGGTGATACCGGCATTGGCGCTGAAGTTATAGCGCTTCTTGTCTTCGAAAGCCTCCACGATGGCGCCTGTGCGGGACTGGGCTATATAATTGAACAGGCCGTGCTGACCACGGACAGAGAGAGTTTTTGCAAGATCTGTTTTCATTGATGTATCTTTTAATAACTTACAAATATACGCATTTTCGCTGAAAAAAACATCCTCAACGGCACGTTCCAATTCTTTGAAGGTTCCGTCGTTGAGAATAGTCACATCTGCCTTTCCGGGCTTTTCCTGGGAAGCCATCCTGGCAAGGGCTTCCTCACGGGAAGCACCGCCCCGTTTCATCACACGAGAAAGCCTTGTCTGGGGAGAGGCATCGACAAGGACCACTGCATCCCAGAAGTATCCGAATGAAGGCTTGGACTGGGCTATGGCGCTTTCTAAGACGACGTACTGCGCACAAGAATGCTCCTCTCTCCAGGCAAAGAAATGCTCCCTTAGAGCCGGATACAATAGTTTTTCCAGCCTCTCCCTTGCTGAAGTGTCACTGAAGATAAAGTCAGATAATTTCTTCTTGTCCAACGAACCGGACGCATTGGCAAACGACATCCCGAACTCCTTCTCCATCAAGGAGAGGAAGGCCGGAGTATAGAGGCTCTTTGCTGCGGAATCGGAGTCATAGACAGGGATGCCCCTTCCCTCGAGGATGCGGGCTACGGCGCTTTTTCCGCTTCCTATTCCGCCTGTCAGAAGAATGGTTTTCATAGGACCTCAACGCAGTCGAAGACCTCCGGCTCTATACGACAGTCAAGAACGCCCTGCGTGAGTTTGAGCGTTTTGGGGACGCACTTCCCGGACATGGATTCCGAGAAATCCTTATAGTCGATATAGACCTTGAACGAGGCGATGGGATCCTTCGCAAGAGGAAAAGCGCAGCGAAGATAGACATGAGCGCTTGGAGGATATACCTGGACCTCGTGTCCGGCCGGAGCGTTCCAAACCTCCACCGGGAAAATGCCTTTGAGTTCCACATATCTGGATACAGGCAGTTCGTAGGCCACTTCTTCCGCAGAGAGGCGGATTCCGGCAGGCTTGTTGAGCTTCACAACGCCGTGTCGGGACTCGTCAGCATCAATGAAACTCAGACGCGGCGCAGTTATCTTGTCAATGGCATCCAGGCGGATATCTTCACCATATATGGTCACGGAGTCAGGGACTGTCTTGAAAGCGCCGCTTTGCATATACTGGGGGCGGCACTGAACCGTGTAAGGCACGTCAACCGGCACTTTCTTGTGATTCTCTTCGGCGAAAACAAAACTGAGAGTATCGGTAATGAAAGCCTCAAGGGTAATCCCCTCCCCGAACATCTTGTTGATGTATGAGTTCTTGGCACTGCCGAAGATTGACCAGGTATCCTGGCCGGTGCGGCGAAGGTCAGAGCGTTCGAACTTGACCACGACGGTCTTCTTTTCCCGGCGGCTCTGTTCCTTGATGAGGCGGAAGCCGTCGGCCCTGCAGCGCGCGCTCACGACGGCAGAATTGGATGAACGGCCCTTGTGACCGTCAATATTGCATTCAGCTATAATTGGCACGCTGACGGTACCGGAATAAGTCTTGGAGAGATTGGAGAAAAACCATATGGCAAGAGCCAGCAGGAGGGAAAAGGCAAAGAATGCCAATTCCCTCTGCTTGCCTCCAACATGGAGCCTGATACGGTCTTTAAGGGACATCCCTTACTGGTTGTTGGTCTCCGAGTAGTCTTTCACAAGACCCTGCTTGTCAACGCGGAGCTTGACGTCTCCGTCCACCTTGATGAGGGCGGTCTTTTCGTTGACTTCCAGGATTTCGCCGTAGATACCGCCTACGGTGACCACTTTGTCACCCTTCTTGAGGCCAGCTCGGAAATTCTGCAGTTCTTTCTGCTGCTTGCGCTGGGGACGGATCATGAAAAGCCACATCACAAGGATGATGGCGGCGAACATTATGATTGTAGGGAGTGCGCTGGTCTGGCCCTGTGCAGGGGCTGCAGCCTGTAGTGTGTAGACAAAAAGTGTATTCATATCTTGGTTTTAGATTAATCCTTTTCCTGATTTAACTATCTTCCCATCAGCGGCATATTCCTTGATAAGGCGGTCCAGGAGGCCGTTAACGAAGGCGCTGGAACGGGGCGTCGAGTAGTATTTCGCTATTTCCACGTACTCGTTTATTGTGACCTTAACGGGGATTTCCGGGAAGGAACGGGCTTCCGCCAGGCCCATGGACACCAGGACAATATCCGATGTGCACAGACGGTCAAGGTCCCACTTTGACACGGAGTCCGATATAAGCTTTGCGTATTCCTCCCTGCCGGCGTATGCGGCCGTGACCAGGTTACGGACGAAGGCGGAGTCGCTGTCCGCTTCCTTTCCCTGGGCAGCCAGGGCATCGCTCTGATAGAGCTGGGGGTAATCCCAGCGACCGGTCCGGGCCATTCCGTCAAGGCTGCGGATGCAGGCCCCCAGGCAATATGCCAGGTCATCTGCCCAATGGATGGAAATGTCCTCCAGGATGGCCTGAAGCTGATCATTATCCTCGAATTCCTCCACGAAAACGGTCTTCCACAAAGATACATCTTCCTGAAGGGATGATGATCCGGAGGCCATGTACTTTGCGAAGTACTCCCTTGTCTTGAGGGTTTCCCATAGGGTGTTTATGAAGGCATCGTTCTGGGACCAGGAGAACTTTTTCTTTTCGTTCAGGCGGGCGAAGTCAGGATCTGACGCCAGGAGGGCAGACACTGCGTTCTTCACGAACTTCAGGTTGGGGTTCAGCTCCTCCGGAGTGGGATTGAATTTGGCTCTGGCCGATTCTATTCTGCTTGCAGCTTCTGCGGTGAGGGCGGGAATAAGTCCCAGCATATAGAGATAGAGGTCTCTTGAAGCCTCACATGAAACGTTGAGGCTCTCCAGCGCTTCCTTCAGGGAGAGGTCTGAATTCTCCGCGGCCTGGTACAGGACCTTGAAGGCCTTGATGCGCAAAATACGTCGGTTTAACATAGAACAAATAATTTCACGCAAAGTTAGTGTTTTTTAAATAAATTCCCTACATTTGCGAGTATAATACTAAAAGAAAAGCGTCATGTATAATGAAGATTTTGAGCGCGGGCGCGCCCAGGAGCGGAGCTCGGAAGACGTTTACTCAAAGCCGGTTCGCGCCGGCAAGCGTACCTATTTTTTTGATGTGAAGGCAACTAAGGGTAACAACGACTATTACCTGACCATCACCGAAAGCAAGCGCCGTACGGAACGCGACGGCTCTTTCACCTACGACAAACACAAGATTTTCCTCTACAAAGAAGACTTCGAGAAATTCGCTGAAGGCCTCCAGGAAGCCGTGCGTTACATAACGCATGACCTCCTTCACGATGCACCTATCCGCCAGTACACTCCCCGTGAAGAAGAAGACAACCAGGAAGAGTTTTAACTATGGACACCAGGGTTAAAACCATCAAAGACGCCACCGCGTGGGTAAAACAGCGCCTTGGTGGCTTGCAGCCTGTTGTGGGCATCGTTCTGGGCAGTGGTCTGGGCCGCCTTGCGGACTCCATTGAGAATCCTCTTACCATCCCTTATTCGGAGATTCCAGGCTTCCCCGTGTCCACTGCAATAGGCCACAAGGGCAATTTCATAGTGGGGACACTGGCCGGTAAGACCGTCATTGCCATGCAGGGCCGCATTCATTATTATGAGGGCTATGGCATGGACAAGGTAGTCCTGCCCATCAGGGTAATGATTGGCGCAGGCATCAAGTACCTGTTCGTCTCAAATGCGGCAGGGGGCATCAACTTCAGCTACCACGTGGGAGATCTCATGATTATCAAAGACCATATCAATCTCCTGCCCAATCCGCTCATCGGACCAAATCTGGAGGATTTCGGTCCCAGGTTCCCTGACATGACACGCCCGTATGACCCGGCTCTTATCCGCCTGGCCCAGCGCCTTGCCAGAAAGCTTGGTTATCTGGTTCAGAAGGGAGTATACGTGGCAGACACCGGTCCTTCGTATGAAACTCCGGCAGAGTACAAGTTCTACCGCACCATAGGCGGCGACGCCGTGGGCATGAGCACCGTCCCGGAGGTCATCGTGGCAAGGCATGCCGGCGTTCCGGTATTCGGAATATCCGTAATCACCAACGAAGCCCACGACGACTACGCTGAAGACTATGAGAACGACGGTGACGACGTAGTAGCCGCAGCCAACCTTGCGGCAGACAAGATGACAAAGCTCATCGGAAAAATGATTGAATCGCTATGACCTATCTCGAGACCATAAACGCAGCGGCAGCATATGTCCGCAAACAAATAGGAGACCTTCAGCCCACCGTGGGCGTAGTCCTTGGCAGCGGCCTTGGAAAACTTGCAGAACAAATTGATAATCCCGTTGAAATCCCCTACAGGGACATTCCCGGCTTCCCCGTGTCCACGGCAATAGGCCATAAAGGAAGCTTCATCGTGGGTTCCCTCAGCGGGAAAACGGTCATTGCCATGCAGGGCCGCATCCACTACTACGAAGGATATGACATGACACTGGTCACCCTTCCTATCAGGGTCATGAAGGTAATCGGCATACAGTATCTGTTTGTTTCCAATGCCGCCGGCGGTACCAACCTGAGTTTCCACGTGGGAGATCTCATGATTATCAAGGACCACATCAACCTGCTGCCTAATCCCCTCATAGGGCCAAACCTTGATGACTTCGGGCCCCGCTTTCCTGACATGACACGCCCGTACGATCCCGCCCTTATCCGCCTTGCGGAAAAGGTTGCCAGGAAAGAAGGAATAGACCTTCGCAAAGGTGTATACGTAGCCTGCACCGGTCCATGCTATGAAACCCCTGCGGAATACAACTACTTCCGCTCAATAGGCGCAGACGCCGTGGGCATGAGCACCACCTCAGAAGTCATCGTGGCACGCCACTCCTCAATTCCGGTATTCGGCATGTCCGTCATAACTGACGTCGCTCACGCCACTGACGATGATGACTACGTAACCGACGGCGAAGCCATCGTAGCCGCAGCGGATGCCGCAGCAGACAAAATGACAACCATCTTCAAGAAGATTATAGCAAAGCTATAGAGTTTTGGGCGAGGTGTCGTTAGTTAGGGAATATCAGATTTAAGTCTTCTGCTATCTGTTTGCGGGCCTTTTCAGGGACAAACTGCCATGAGCCAAGGATGTGACCAAAGGCATAAGGGCTAAGAGTGCCGGTTGCCATGAGGTAGTCGTACAGGATGTTGCGGATTTCCGGGAAGCGGGCAACAATGCGGGACTCCTCTTCTTCCACCCCGGCTTCGGCAAGAAGGCCACCTCCGCCGTTGGCGCGGTAGCTGGTCATGGCCACGTTGTAAGTCTTGTCCAGGCGGAAGGGAGAGCCGTCTGCCATTGACGAGATGATTATCCTGCTGCCGAACGGCTTGGTAACGTCAACCTGGTAATTGATTCCGGCGGCCGAGTCAAAATTGTAGGAAGTGCCCACAAAAGACCATCTGCGCTCTCCGGTGCGGGGATTGTCCCCGCTGCGGATCTTGATGACATTAGGGTTTGGGGCACATATCCAACGGTCATAGGAGGCTTCCAGATAGCGACGGATTTCCTCTCCTGACATTGTCATGACATATAGCTGATTCTCAAAAGGATAGATTGTGAAAAGGTCGTTGAAAACCAAAGGGCCGGCCTTGATGGTCTTATTGAATGTAAGAGGTGCGGCCATGGATATGTCTGCAACTCCGCAACTCAGGTTCAGCATGTGAAGGACATTGGTGTAGGCGCTCTGGCCGGCATAGGAATCACGGGTCCGTATGTCGTCAGTGAGGACTCCTACATCCCTGAGCGTGAACTCCTTGACCGCAAGGAACTCTTTTCGGAAAGCCTCCCTCATTGCGGGATCCGCCTTCTGTGCCTTGACGGGGATAAGGCCCGCCTCGAAGCTCCTGGATACAACCTTCCCTCCCTCAACCTTAAGATGCATCTTGCCATGTCCGAGGTAGCGGCAATGGCTTCCGGAATTGATGAATGCGCAAGTGTCGCGCGATTCCACATATGGTACGTGGTCATGGGCACAGAGCACCCAGTCCACACCCTTTACTTGATTGAAAACATCCAAGCCTTCAGCTTCAAGTACGCTTCCGTCACCTTTACCCGTGGCGGAGTGCATGGCGGCAATGACCACGTCCGGCTTTTCCTTGGCGCGGACGTAATCCACGTCCTGCTGGATGACATCCACGATGGGAAGGAAATCCATTCCGGACCAGGCGGATTCTCCAAGCCAACTCTTTATATTTGCATTCTCGTAGCCCAGTACGGCCACCTTCAGTCCAGCCCTCTTAAACACCTTATACAAAGGGAAATAAGAGCCCTTTCCGTCAGTACGCACAACGTTTCCGCCAAGGAAAGGGACACCTCTCCTGTGAAGTTGCGCGGCCACACGGTCATATACGCCGTGGCCGGTTTCAATGTCGTGGTTGCCTGCAATGACGGCATCGTAGCCCATATATCCGACAAGCCGTGGGAAAAGGTGCTCCGACACGGTGTCAACATAGTTATAGTAATAGGCCGCATTGTCCCCCTGAAGGCAGTCCCCTACGTCAAGAAGCAGGACATTGGCAGGCCCGTCGGCGGCACGGACACTGTCCACATATGTGTTGACGGCAAAAAGAGACTTGCGGATACCGCTCCCAACGTAGGTGGAATCGAACCAGGTGCCGTGGACGTCGTTTGTTGAAAGAACGGTAAGTGTGTACTCTCCGTCGCGGAGTGTCCTGGTGCAGGAAAGCGCTACAAGAAGCGCCAGAATAACGGTTACAGGCTTTCTCATATAGTCATTATAGCGTCTATGTCTTTGTGAGCGCCCACTATCCAGACGGTGTCACCGTCTTCAAAAACGGCTGCGGGATTGGGCTGATGAAGCGTGCCGTCGGCTTTCTCCACATCAACCACAAGGCAGTGCCACCGAGCCCGGATGCCGCTCTCCTTGAGATTCTTCCCAACAAAAGGAGAGTTCTCCCCTATCGGGAGACGCCTAAGAATCATTTCCTGATCCTGCAGGTTCTCCGGGATGTCTGACTGCACTGCTGCGAGGGCGGCGCCGAAAGCTTCAACACCGGTATCGGAACCAACTACTTGAATGTGGTCGTGCGGATAGAGGCGCTCGTGAGCATCCGGTATATTGATGCGCTTGGAACCCCTCAGGATGGAGACCAGATGAATTCCGTAATTCTGACTCAGGTTAAGCTGCCTGAGTTCCCTGCCCACCCATTCGGATTCCTGGGGAATATCGAAGTCGGCAAGGTGGATATCCTTGTCCATAAGGTCTGCGGCATATTCCGGTCTCTTCTCCCCAAGGTACTCAGCACGCATTTCGCGGGAGCGGAGATTGGTCATGAATGTCTCTTCTATGCGCCTGGAAGAGCGTTTTGTCCAGCGGTTGAAGAGCATGATGCCAACAACCACCATGGCAATTACGAAGATAAGGAGGACCGATATATGGAAGAGCCTGGCAAGAACGTAGATAATAAAGCCTATGGCAATTACATAGCGGAGTACTACACATGCAACCAGCGGTGCCCGGTTTGCCCGGTCTTTCGCCCAAAGCTCATGGAAGCGCTGCGACCTGTTATCCTTGACGATGATTGCCCTCAGAAAAGGAGAAAGTACCGCAAGGATAACCGCGGCGGTAACAACTCTCCCCCATCCCCCCGGAATCCATTTCATGGCAAAAGGATACAGTAGACTGAACCCCAGAAGGCAGACAGCCACAGACACAATCCCGTTCAGGGCTATGCTCTTTGCTATGCCGCCAAGGTACTGTTTCCAGGCACTGTCCTTTTCCGCCGCAGGCTCAGCAGCCTCTGCATATCCGTCCAAAAAGTCCCTTGCCTTCTGAGGCAGTGCTTTATATATGACATTGTATGCAGGCTCTGCAAGCCTTATGATATACGGTGTAAGGAAGATGGTTATGACCGATACCGCCACCACAATGGGATACAGGAAATCACCTGTAACGCCAAGTGCAACGCCCAGGGAGGCGATGATAAAAGCAAACTCACCTATCTGGGTAAGGGAGAATCCGCACTGAAACGCGGTCCTGAGCCTCTGTCCGGAGAGCAGAACGCCAAGGGTTGCGAATGTTGCCTGGCCAATGATGACCGTAAGCGTTATGACCAGGATTGGCAGCCAGTATTTCCCAATGAGAGCGGGATCGACCATCATACCCACGGACACGAAGAATATGGCTCCGAACAGATCCTTAACCGGTTTAACCAGACGCTCAATATGTTCAGCTTCAAGCGTTTCCGCCAGGATGGAGCCCATGATGAAGGCGCCGAAGGCTGCAGAGAATCCCGTCTTTGAAGCGATTACTACCATCATGAAACACAGGCCCAGGGACACCACCAGGAGGGTTTCGTCGCTGAGAAGTTTTTTGGTCTTGCGAAGTATCAAGGGTATGATGTATATACCCATCACCAGCCACAGGACCAGGTAGAAGACCAGCTTGAAGATGCTTCCAACCAGAGCCCCCCCCTCGAACGTAGAAGAGACAGATATGGTGGAGAGCACCACCATGAGTACAACGGCCAGGATGTCCTCCAGGATGAGGATGGACATGACAAGCCCGGCAAACTTTTTCTTAGCCATGCCAAGGTCTTCAAACGCCTTGTAGATTATGGTTGTGGAAGACATGGATATCATGCCTCCCAGGAACAGGGCATCCATCTTGCTCCAACCGAAGGCCGAGCCTACGGTAAAACCCAGGAATATCATTCCGAAGATGATTGTAAGGGCGGCTATGATTGCCGGGCCGCCCACCTTTACAATCTTCTTGAAACTGAATTCAAGACCCAGGGCAAACAGGAGGAAGATAACGCCTATGTCCGACCACACATGGATACTGGCCGTATCTATGACGGAGGGAGTAAGGGCGAAGTGCGGACTGGCAATGAAGCCGGCCACAATATACCCCAGTACAAGCGGTTGCCCCAGTTTCTTGAAAATAAGCGTCATTACACCTGCGCAGATAAGGATCAGCGCAAGGTCTGCAATGAGCGGGGCAAGTTCTCCCATTTACTTGGCGTATGCTACGGAACGGGTCTCGCGGATGACGGTAATTTTTACCTGTCCGGGATATGTCATCTCATCCTGGATGCGCTTGGCAATCTCTGCGGAAAGAAGTTCTGCGTCGTGGTCCGATACCTGCTCTGCACCAACAATGACGCGGAGTTCGCGGCCGGCCTGGATAGCGTAGGACTTGGTTACACCTGGATAAGCTGCGGCAAGGTTCTCCATGCCGCGGAGGCGCTTGATGTAGCTTTCGATAACCTCACGGCGGGCGCCGGGTCGTGCACCGGAAATAGCATCACCGACCAGCACCAGAGGGGCGTAGAGCGAAGTCATCTCCGTTTCCTCGTGGTGGGCGCCGATGGCGTTGCAGATTTCAGGCTTCTCCTTGTACTGCTCTGCCAGCTTCATACCCAGGAGGGCATGAGGGAGATCCGGATCCTCGTCCGAGACTTTACCAATATCGTGAAGGAGACCGGCCCTCTTTGCTATCTTGGGATTGAGACCCAGTTCCGATGCCAGGATAGCGCTGATGTTTGCCACCTCACGGGAGTGCTGCAGGAGGTTCTGGCCATAAGAGGAACGATACTTCATACGGCCTATCAGGCGTACAAGCTCCATGGAAAGACCGTGGATACCAAGGTCTATACAGGTGCGCTTGCCGGTTTCCAGAATCTCTTCCTCAAGCTGCTTGGAGACCTTTCCAACTACCTCTTCGATACGGGCGGGGTGGATGCGTCCGTCTATGACAAGCTGGTGAAGGGCCAGGCGGGCAACCTCCCTGCGGACCGGATCGAAAGCGCTGAGGAGGATGGCGTCCGGGGTATCGTCCACCACTATTTCAACGCCGGTAGCAGCCTCCAGGGCGCGGATGTTACGACCCTCACGGCCAATTATGCGGCCTTTGATTTCATCGTTCTCAATAGGAAACGTTGTTACGGCATTCTCGATGGCGGTTTCCGTAGCGGTTCGCTGAATGGTATTGATCACTATGCGCTTAGCTTCCTTGGCGGCGTTGAGACGGGCTTCGTCAATGGCGTCGTTAATGTACGCCTGGGCTTCCGTCCGGGCTTCCGCCTTCATGGACTCCACAAGTTGGGCCTTGGCTTCCTGGGCGCTCATACCGGCAATGGATTCTATCTGGTGGATGGCCTTGCCGCGGAGTTCTTCGTACTCCTGCTCCTTTTCCAGAAGCTGCTCCTCACGTGCCTTGAGCTGGTTTTTCTGGTTGTCCAGATCATGTGCGCGGCGGTCTGCTTCACCAAGCTTCTGGTTCAGTGTGTTCTCCTTCTGCTTGATCCTGTTTTCAGCGTCCCTCATGCGGGCGTTGCTTTCATTGACGGCCTTCTCATGCTCACTGCGAAGGGATAGGAACTTCTCCTTTGCCTGGAGGATGCGCTCGTTCTTAATCTTTTCGCCTTCTATTTCCGCTTTTTCAAGGATTTCTTCCTTCTTTCCCTTAAGGACAGCACGGCGGATGGCTATGTAAAGGACAAGGGCAAGCACTGCGCCTGCCGCAAATCCAATAATCAAACTGACGATATCCATAGTTGTATATATAGTTTTAGTATGCTCAAATACAAATGAGGCAGCTTTCCCCTCAGGGAAAACTGTCTCAAAAAAGAAAAGCCGTCAGCATCCTGACAGAAATCTTATTCATCATAAGATTTGGGTTCCGGCAGATTCTGGTATCCCGCTAACAGAGGCGGGCCCGCCATCCACTGCCTGAGTCAACCCGGTGCGCTAAAAGTGTTGATTTCAGCATTCGATGGTTGACGGCTTTTTATTTCAGGTCCTGGATATATTTCTCCAAATCCCTTTCAAGGGCGTCTTCTCCCTGCTTCAAGGCTTCGATGTCCTTCTGGAGGCCTACGCGCAAGGCGGTTTCGCTGAGCGCCACCATTGCAAGTATCTCTGCCACTGAATGGCCGGGATGACTCATGGTGTATGCAGAGAAACGCTTGTTAATGGCCTCTGCGGCAAGGCGGTATTGTTCCTCCTGCTCCGGAGAGGCTACCGTAAGGTTGTACGTGTGGCCTGCTATTTTCAAGCTTATCTTCTGTGCCATCACGATTCCTCCACCAGGGAGATGCATCTATTTATCTCCCTTATAAGTTTATCCACCCTTTCCTTGGCAGCGGCGGGGTCCCCTGCCACGGAGAAAGCGTCTGCGAGGTATCGGGCTTCTATCCCGGACTCGAGTTCTTTAATGTGTTCCCTGAGGGCAGAACCGGTTTCCTCGCTTGTATGTAACTCCTGGCGAAGCCTTTCATTCTCCGCCTTCTCAGCCTCATACAGGGCGATCAGCTTTTCAATATGCTTGCGAATATCTTCCAGCATAGCCGGTCAGTGCCTATTAATTGCAAATATAATAAAATTTATTTTTATTATCGACGGAAACCTTTCATTTGTTGCATAAGATTTCCGGTCACTGCCGTTTTCATGACCTTGCGGGTGCCTTCAAACTGTTTCAGAAGGCGGTTCACCTCTACCAGTGTGGTACCGGAACCGTCGGCAATCCTCTTTCGGCGGGAGCCGTTGATTACTTCCGGATGCTCCCTCTCATACGGTGTCATGGACATGATAATGGCCTCCGTGGCCTTGAACGCGGAATCGTTATCTATGTCAACGTCCTTTATGGCCTTTCCAACGCCGGGAATCATACCGGCGAGGTCCTTGATGTTTCCCATCTTTTTCACCTGCTGGATCTGGTCGTAGAAATCCTGGAAGGTGAACTTGTCACGCGAAAGCTTCTTCCGGAGTTCGCGGGCCTGTTTCTCGTCAAACTGTTCCTGGGCCTTTTCAACCAGGGAGACCACGTCTCCCATGCCAAGAATGCGGTCTGCAATCCTTTCCGGGTGGAATATATCCAGAGCCTCCATCTTCTCGCCGGTGGAGACAAACTTGATGGGCTTGCCAACAACTGCCTTGATGGAAAGGGCTGCACCGCCGCGGGTGTCACCGTCCATCTTGGTAAGGACAACGCCGTCGAAATCAAGGTATTCGTTGAAAGTCTTTGCCGTCTCCACTGCGTCCTGACCGGTCATGGCGTCTACCACGAAGAGGGTTTCCGTGGGCTTCACGGCCTTGTGGAGAGCCGATATCTCGTCCATCAGTTCCTGGTCCACTGCCAGACGGCCGGCGGTATCTATAACAACCACGCTTATGCCCTCCGCTTTTGCCTTACGGATTGCCTCCGAGGCTATCTTGACGGGATCTTTCTCTCCTTCGATGGTGAAAACCGGCACCCCGACGCCCTCCCCAAGCACTTTCAACTGGTCTATGGCCGCAGGTCGGAAAGTGTCGCAGGCGGCAAGGAGCACCTTCATTCCCCTCTTGGACTTCAGGTGCAGGGCCAGTTTTCCGGAGAATGTGGTTTTACCGGAACCGTTGAGACCGGCTACAAGGACAATGCCGGGATTCCCCTTAACGTTGATGTCAGTTGCACCGCCGCCCATGAACTGAGCCAGTTCATCGTGCATTATCTTGACCATCATCTGCTGGGGCTTCACGGCAGTGAGAACGCCGGTGCCGATTGCCTTGTCCTTTACGGTGTTGCAGAAGTCCTTGGCAACCTTGTAGCTGACGTCCGCGTCAAGAAGGGCTTTGCGGATATCCTTAAGGGTTTCCGCCACATTGATTTCGGTGATTTTTCCTTCACCTTTCAGTATCTTGAAAGACCGCTCCAGTCTCTCGCTCAGATTCTCGAACATATATGCATTTCCTTTATGGGATTGCAAATATACGGAAAAAATCGCATTCGGCCGGTGTAGTATCAGAATATGCGGTGGAAAAAAAGCGCTGATTTATACGAATCCAACGATTTTTCACAAGGAGAGTCCCGAACTTTGCAAAAACGCTTTAGCCATGAAAAACGCAAAACTATTTCTCATCACCACATTTGTCCTTTTCGCATCGTGCGAGGACTTTGGAAACCTCATCCAACCACCATCCCCGGGCTATCTATGCTGGAGCATAAAGACTGACCCTGCCACCAAAGCGCTGCCAGACCTTCCGGACACAAACGAGTTCATCCTCACCGTAAAAAATGCCGCCGGGAAGGTCCTCTACCACGGCAGTTACGGCGACTCTCCCGCAAAGATGGAGGTCCAGCCCGGCAGTTACACGGTATCGGCCATATCCGGCGAGTTCTCACAGCCCGCTTTTGCCATGCCCCAATACGGAGACGAACAGGTTGTAGTTGTGCCCGAGGGAAAGAGTGTAACGGCGCATCTGGAATGCACCCTTCTGAACTGCGGGGTTACGCTGAAAATATCGCCGGAGTTCCTTACATCCTATCCCGACGGTGTTTTGTTTTTGAAACAGGGGTCCACACGCCTCATGCACGCATACACGGAAAAGCGTATAGCATATTTCTTCCCGGGTGAAATCCAGCTGCTCCTGCATAGTGACAGCAAGGACATGACTCTTCTTACGAGGAGCCTCTCCGCAAGGGAGGTCCTGGCAATCAAGATAGCTGTAGCCGGCCAGAGTCATTCTTCAGGCTCCGTGAACATTGCCGTTGACACCACAAAGAACTGGCTGTCACAGACATATACCATAGGTGGCAACAACGGCGACGGCAGTGCCGGGGCCGATACTTCCAGCGCCCTCACTGTTTCCGATGCCATAAACCACATAGGAGAGGACGTGTGGATGTATGGTTATATCGTGGGAGGAGACCTCACGGCTAACGGGAAAAGTATAAAGACAGACGGCATAACAAAGCCATCCCATCTGGCAATGGCTGCACGATCTTCAGTAACAGAAAAGGCCTCATGCGTTGCCGTTGAACTGCCGTCCGGCAAAGTACGCGATGCCCTGAACCTGGTGGACCATCCGGAACTCATAGGTACACGCGTATATGTTAAAGGAAAGCTAACTGACGCTTATTTTGGAACTATAGGGCTCAAAGGGACTTCGGATTACGCAAAATAACAATATTTTCGTATATTTGCAGTCCCATGAAACAGTATCTGAAGAAGTTTGAAGCCCAGGTCCGCGAGCGTCCCGACGTTCCTGCACTCTGCGACTACGGCGGCTCCGAGTTCACCTACGGAGAGGTTGCCGCAACCATAGAGCAGTACCATATCTTTTTCGCGGCGGCAGGCGTACGAAAGGGCCAGAAGATAGCGCTCTGCGCAAGGAGTTCCGCCCGCTGGGCTATCTCCTTCCTGGCTGTAAACACCTATGGAGCAGTAATAGTCCCAATACTGGCGGACTTTACACCGGAGGGCGTAAGCCAGCTTACAAACCACTCAGAAAGCATAATCCTTATCACGGAAGCGGATATCTGGAAAAAGATGGATCCGGCTTCGACTCCCCTTCTGAAAGGTGTCATCAACATTAAGGCAGACACGCTTCTCTGGGGCTCGGAGAGAATCAAAGCCGCATGGAACTCCCGCAAGAAACTCTTTGCAGAACTGTTCCCGGAAGGATTTGACACCGGCAGTGTAGAGTATGAGCTGGACAACCCCATGGAACTCGCCATCATAAACTACACCTCCGGCACATCTGGAGATCCAAAGGGCGTGATGCTCACATACAATGCCATGTCGGACATTGTGGAGTACTGCCAGCAGAACATAGGAGACAAGCCTGACACTCTGGTTTCCAACCTGCCGCTTGCACACATGTACGGCCTTGCCATGGAGTTCATCTATCCATGCTGCACCGGCTATACCATCTACTTCCTTGGCAAGATTCCTTCACCGTCACTGCTTCTGGATTCCCTGAAGAAAGTGAAGCCGGCGCTCCTAATCACAGTACCTCTTGTCATTGAGAAACTCTACACCAACCTCATAGCGCCGCAACTCCGTACAGGGTCTGCTAAGGCCCTCAGGAACGTTCCCGGGCTTCGCATGGCTTTCTATAACTCCGTCGGCAAGAAGATACTTACGGAACTTGGAGGGCGCATCAAGCACATCATAGTGGGAGGAGCTCCGCTAAACTTCGAGGTGGAGAGCGACCTGCACAAACTTGGTATTCCCTGCGCCGTAGGATACGGCATGACGGAAGCCTGTCCGCTCATCTGCCTGGAACATCCGGACAAGTATGTCCCCGGCTCCTGCGGAAAGCCCATACACAAGGTCAGGATAGCCTCTCCGGATCCTGAGCGCGTCCCCGGAGAAATCCAGACAAAGGGCCCCAACCTCTGCATAGGCTATTACAAGAATCCGGAGGCCGATGTCGCCGCCCGAACTTACGACGGCTGGTTCCGGACCGGTGACCTTGGTATCATGGACGAGGACGGCAACGTCTTCATCCGCGGGCGCATCAAGGCCCTGATCCTGAGTTCCTCCGGCCAGAACATCTACCCGGAGGAAGTGGAGCAGGTTGTCATGCGGAACCACGTGGTCATGGAATGCCTCGTTGTTTCCAGAAGCGGGAAAATCTACGCAATGGTCTATCTGGACCCTGAAACCGCAAACCGCCTGGTAAATGAAGAGGCTCAGAATGCCATAGCGGAGGAAATCCGCAACAAGGCAAACGCTTCTCTGCCCCTTTTCAGCCAGATCTTTACCGTAGAAATAGTTGATACTCCCTTCGAGCGCACAGCCAAAGGGAGTATCAAACGTCATCTTTACCAGTAAAGCCTACTTCGTAATCACTACGTACTCTCCGGGCGCGATGGATAGATTGCAGGGGCTCTCTATCTTCTCTCCGGTGAAATGGTTGGTATAGCCGGCTCCCGGAATGTTGAATACCGGTTCATAGGGTTCCTTGCCAAAGTTGGCTATCACAATTACCTGATTGCCTTTCACCTCGCGTGAGAAAGCGGCGACGGTCTCGGGAACCGGAACCTCCCACCAGATAATATCTCCTCCCCTCTCGCCGGCTGCAAGCGCAGGGTTGTTGTGCTTGAGTTCCACAAGCTTTTTCCAGAAACTGGTGTACTCGTTGGCGCTCCAGTCCGTGATGGGATCCTTCTCGAAGAAGGCCAGACGGCGATTCAGGCCTATCTCCTGGCCCGTATAGATAAGCGGCTGGCTGCCAGGAAGGGTAAAGCAGAGTACAGCGCAGGCGTTGGCGTAGATACCCTCGCGCTCAAACTCCGTACCGGCCCATGAATTCTCATCATGATTGGAGGTGAAGGTGAGGCGGAATGCCTGCTTCCCGAAGCGCTCAAGGTCACGTGCAACATAATCTTTGAGGTCCTGGACAGTCTTGTTTCCCTGTGAGAGGCTGTTCAGAAGGTGATGGAGCTCCCAGGCGTAGTTTGCGTCGAATGTCTCAAATGGATCTGCAAGGTTGTCACGCTCTGCCTCGGCAAGGAGGTAGATCTCCGGGTAGTCCTTGTTCAACTTGGGGAGGATTCCCTTCCAGAACTCTGCAGGGACCTCGCCGGCGGCGTCGCAGCGGAAGCCGTCCACGCCCTTTTCCAGCCAGAAGCGCATGGCATCGTCCTGGGCCCACCAGACCTCCTGGTTCTCATAGTTGAGGGAACGGGTGTCTGTCCAGTCATATTCCCAGATGGCGTTGCCGTCGGCATCCCTCTCGTAGAAATCTGCAGGCTTTTCGCTCATCCAGACATGGTCCGGGGCGGTCTGGTTGGCGACCCAGTCAAGGATTACCTTGAATCCAAGCTTGTGGGCCTCATCCAGAAGGCTCTGGAAGTCTTCCATTGTGCCGAATTCAGGATTAACCTTCTTATAGTCCGATATAGCATAGTATGAGCCCAGGGTTCCCTTGCGCTCTACAATACCAATCTCATACATGGGCATGAGCCAGAGGATGTCAACGCCAAGGTCCTTGAGCCTGGGCAGCTGGGCCTCCACGCCGGCAAAAGTGCCTTCCGGGGAGAACTGGCGGATGTTTACTTCGTAGACCACGGAGCTATATGTCCACTCCGGATGGGGGCCCTGCTTCTTGCAGCAGGATGCGAGTGCCAGCACTGCGGCGGCGATAACAAGAATCTTTTTCATATGGGTTTAGCGTTTGAATTCAACCACAAGGGCGCTCTTGGGCCCTACTTTAACTCCGTCTTCAAGGACGATGTCTTCTCCGCTTAGGACACTCTTACCGGAGACGGGTCCGGAAACGAACTCCGCATAGTGGCCCCAGTCAAGGGAACGGTCCTCGAAGGTATTGTTGATATACACGAATACAGCGTCATCGTCAGTATAGCGGAAGAAGGAATATGTATTGTCCGTTATGTTGCGGGCGCCCACGTTCCTGCGGGAGAGGAAATGCAGCGTCTTTCCTTCCTGAACGGCCTTGCAGCCCTTTCTCCACTGGAAAAGGGTGCGGGTATAGTCGTGAAGCTCTGCTGCCGATGCATACATCGAAGGGGCATTTGCACGGCCCTCTTCGGAGAAGAGGTCTATGCTGTCCCCTTCCCAGCCGCCCGGGAAGTCTATGCGCTTGGCTCCGTCGTGGCTCTGGCAGTCCTTGCGCTCAAGGAACATCATCTCGTCCCCGTAATACAGCTGCGGGATGCCGCGTAGGGTGGCAAGGAGCGTAATGATGAGTTTCATCCTGGCTGGATCCTGGCGCAGGATGTCACCGGTACGGGCGTGGTCATGGTTCGCAAAGAAAATCATCATGTGGCTGAGGTCCTTGTACACGAAGTCCTGGCCAAGGACGGTGTAGATGCGGGTCATGCCCTCGTCCCACCAGACCTGGTCCTCGCACATGGCGGTAATCATGGCATGCTCCAGAGGGAAGTCCATGATTGAAGGAAGGTTGGAGTTGAAACCGTTCTTGTTGGGATTGTCCTTCTGCCAGTAGGCCACCTGCGGGATATTCATGTCCCAGCACTCTCCCACTATGTTGAAATTGGGATACTCCTCAAGGACGGCCTTACACCACCTGCTCATGGGCTCCGGCTCGTTGTAAGGGTATGTGTCCACACGGAAACCGTCCAGGCCGGAATACTCCGCCCACCACACGGCCCACTGCTGGAAATACCTCAGTACAAACGGGTTGTCAAGGTTCATATCCGGCATGCTTGGAACGAACCAGCCGCTCTCCTGACGGTCCCTGTCAACCTTGGCGGCATTGGGATCCATGTATACGGAGAACAGGGCGTTCATCTGCATATATGGCTCGTTCACATGGTACCAGTCCTTGAAGGGAGCATCCTCCATCCACCAGTGCGTGGTTCCGCAGTGGTTGGTGACTATGTCCATGATAACCTTCAGTCCCTTTTTGTGGCATTCCTCAACGAATGTCTTGTATAGCTCGTTGTCACCCAAACGCGCATCGATGTGATAATAGTCAGTGCAGGCGTAGCCGTGGTATGACTCGTGGGGCTGGTTATCTTCCAGAGCAGGCGTGAGCCAGATTGCGGTCGCTCCCAGATTGGCAATATAGTCAAGATGGTTGATGATTCCCTGAAGGTCACCGCCGTGGCGTGCAACGGGATCTGTGCGGTCCACTTTGTCCGGAGTGACAGGAACGTGCGCCCAAGGACGTGCGCTGCCGTCGAAGTACTCCCCTCCCTGCCAGGCCTGGTCATTGTCCTGGAAGGCCGATGAGAACCTGTCCGGCATAATGAGATATATCATATCGGCAGTGGTGAAGCTGAGCCTTTCCCGGCTGCCCGCCTCGCGCTCGCGTATTATATAAGGGTACTTGAAGGATTCCTCGCCGCGGGTGAAAACCAGGTTGTACTCCCCTGCCTTCCGCACCTCCATGTCCAGGAACAGGTAATTGGGGCTGTCCGCCTTGTGCACTGCCTTGACCTTCAGTCCCTTTCCTTCCACAGCAACATCGTATGCCGATATCTCCGGTCCCTGAACCATAAGCTGCAGAGGAGTTGTCATCCCTGCCCACCAGGAAAGCGGTTCCACTCGGGAAACCTGGTCTGCCGATGCCTCCGGGAGGCCCGAATAATCGGCCTTGGGGGCACAGGAGAAAAGGGCTGCCGCAAAGGCAAGAACAATAACTATACGTTTCATATTCTAATAATTCTTGAATAGTTCCAATACACCCGTGGACTTTCCGTCCTTGAAAGCGCCGTAAGCGTATCCGTTACGGGACTGCTCCGACTCCGGCTCCCAGTAGAATACTCCCTTGAACCAGTCCTGGCCCTTTACCCCGTCCAAGATATACTGGAACGCGGCTTTGGCTTTCTCCGGCTCCGATGCCGGCATGCCGAATTCCACCAGCATCACAGGCTTTTTGAACTTCTGGTTCAGTTTTGCAAAGTTCTCCACAGCAGCTTTGCAGAAAGGAGTCCAGTCCGGATAACCGCCGTCCTGCCAGTAGGAAGGGTACAGCGAAAGACCTATCATGTCATAGCTGGCCGCACCCACCAGGCCATAGAACCACTCGTTTGCGGCATAATCCTGGGCATTGCTGTGGTGAAGAATGACAATTGCCGACGGATAAACCTCCTTGACGGCCTTGTAACCGGCATTTGCAAGAGTGACGAAACCCTGTGCGGAGTTGTTGGATACGCTACCGTTCGGCCAGCACATGCCGGTATTGGTCTCGTTGCCAACCTGAACCCAGGCTACATCTATCTTATTCTCTTTCAGGAGCTGAAGGACTTCCTTTGTATGGGCAGCCAATGCTGTTGCCATCTCCGGGACATTCATGTCCTTCCAGGCTGCAGGAGGATTCTGTTTGCCGGGATCTGCCCATGAATCAGAGTAGTGGAAGTCTATCATTACCGCCAGACCCTGCTTCCTGGCACGGAGGGCCTTCACAAGGACGTCTTCCTTGTTGCACCAGCCGCCACCGGGGTTAACCCACACGCGAAGGCGTATGGAGTTGCAGCCAAGTTCCTTCATAAGGGCCGTACACTCCGTGGGAATACCGCTGGAGGAGTAAAAGCTGTAACTATTGGCCTCCATCTCCGTAACCCAGCTTATGTCCGCGCCTTTTGCGAATTTAGGGACAGGGACAGAGAAGGTCTGCTCCGGATTCGGCTGCGTCTGTTTACCTGACCCCGTATCAAGACTTGGAAGACTTATACAGGATGTTGCGGCAATTAACGCCGTAATATGTACCGGGAACTTCATATCTACTGCTTGTAAACGACAGATGAATATGCTCCCATTGTAATGCTGCTTCCTTTGGCGCTTACAACGCCGTTGGATACCAGCTGAGTGTCTGTACTGTAACCTGACAGGTTCACGCTTGCTACCGATGCAGAGAAGTTGTGTACCACCAGAACGGTCTCCCCGTCAAAACTCATTTTCCAGAGAGAAACTCCGTTGTTTGAAGAGGAGACAACCTCCATATCGCCCTTTGCAAGTGCCTTGGAGGTGTTCCTGGCAGCAGCGAACTTCCTGTAAACGGCAAGGATGGAGGACTTATCCGCCTCCTGAGCCTCAACGGAAATGCTTGCCGTGAGCATGCTGCCGTCCACCTTGTTCTCAACGCCCTTCTTGGCGCAGAGAGTGCCGGCCTTATCCCAGAGAATGGGAGTACGCACATACTCGTCACCGCCGTCCTTTGAGCCCCAGTAACCAAGTTCTTCACCCTGATATATGAAAGGCTTGCCTGGCACCGTAAGAAGCACGGCAGCGGCCATTTTCTGCTTGTTAATGTCCTTGCCGATTTCCGTTGCAAAGCGGTTCTGGTCATGGTTACTCAGGAAGAAGGAGGTTATGGCATCGTCCCTCTGGGCTTTGTGGTCGCTCACAAATCCTGCCACGGTACTGGCAAAGCCGGAAGCGTTGCCGCTCTTGAGGGCATCGCGGAGCCTGTAACCGAAATCAAACTCGAAACAGGAGGTAAGGCCCTTATAGTATGTCTTTTCTATGTTGTGACCGTCCCATGCCTCTCCGACCATGAAAATATTGTCTGAGTGGCCGGCAGCCCTGTAAGTAGCGTTGCAATGGTGGTACCACTTGTCCAGAAGAGTTATGTTGGACGTATTGTTATATGAGCCTATTCCGCCGCAAATGTGCTTCACGGCATCCAGGCGGAAGCCGTCCACGCCCATGTTGATCCACTTGTCGGCCGATGCCGCCAGATCCTTGAAGCAGGCGTTATCCTCTGCGGAGGAAACATCTCCATAGTTCAGGTCTGGCATCCATTCGCTGAAGCATCCCATATAATACAGGGTCTCTGTGGAGACATTGGAAAGTTCAATCTTATAGCGTCCGCTGCCGGTAAAGCTGATATCAAGGCCTTCGGCAACAAGATCCATTGGCGAACCTTCCTGAAGCGTGGTGTTCCCGGACTTGGCGCCGAACTTGGAACCGGCATCCCAGTTGGGATACTTTCTAACAAGCATACCCCACGTGCCGTTGATATCCATCACAAGATAGTAGGTGCCGTCGCTCTTTTTGACAAACTTTACGGATTTATCCCCATTTCCATCCTGCCACATATACATGTTCCAGCTTTCCGTGCCGTTTGTCACACTTTCCGTAGTCTTGGATATGGTGAGCCTGGGCGAGCCGCTTGTCACCTGTTTCCATTCGCCGGAATTGTAAGAGGTTCCCTTTAGCATGGGGAAATTCTTGTAATCTGACGAAGGGCTGGAGCTGAAGAAATAGTAATCCCTGTACTTGCTGGAAGGGTTTGATACGGCCTCCTGGAACCATGCGTTGTTCTTTCCGCTGTGGTTCAGTACATAATCCATGTAGATTGCGATTCCCTTCTTATGAGCGGCCTCCAAAAGATCCTTGAAGTCCGCCTCTGCCTTTTCCGCGGTCTTCTGACCCACAGCGTAAAGAGGATTCAGCGAATAATAGTCATTCACGTCGTAGGCGTGATATGAACTTGTGGGATGGGCCGGAGAAAGCCACAGGGCCGTGACACCAAGGGCATCAAGGTAATCCAGCTTGTTCTGGATACCTTTGAAATCCCCTACTCCGTCTCCGTCACTGTCAGAGAAGGAATAGATAAGAAGCTGGTATGTGATGTTTGAAAGCTTGTCTGTGACGACAGGTGTAGTGCCGCCGCCGTTACCATTGCCGCTGCCGCCACCGTTGATATTGAGTCCGGGGAGCTTGAAGCAGGAGACTGCAACACATAGAGCCAAAAGGGTGTAAAGAAGCTTTTTCATGGTACAATCTGTTAAAATGGCAGACGGGAGTCCGGTCAGGGGCTCCCGTCCGAAAAAAGATGACTACTTGGTCACAGCAATCATTGCACCGCCAGTGTTGGGAGCAAAGCCCACCTGGTCATAAGAACCAGCCCAGGTATTGCCGTCACTTTCAACATACTGCTTGTTGATTTCAAATGCAACGTACACAGTATCGGCTGCCATGCAAGGCTTGTGAGAACGGGAAACGCAGAATTCATACTTCACGACGTCTCCGGTTGCATCCGTTACACCCTGGAATCCGGTTGCCCAGCAACTGAGTTTGGGCACACCTCCGGTAACCGTCCAGACATCGATATGTGCATCGTACTTGGTTGACCACATCCAGCAATCGCTTCCGGTGTCGTCACCATCGCTGACATAGAAATTGCAAAGGTTGTAGAAGGAAGCATCACCACCAAGGGTAAGATTTGCTTTCTTCACCTCCATATAGACGTAGATGTTACTATCATCCATACCGAGCTTCACCAGAGAGATTGCATCGTAAGGTGAATCAGACCTTCCGGCAACACCATCAATCGATGCCCACTCGGAGAAGTCTCCGTCAATGGCAAAGCTGGGGGCTGAAGCTGCGCCCTCCACGGTAACAGTTCCAGCGTTGAAGTCGATAGCAATCTTATCGCCGGCATTTACTGCTACCCTGTCCTGGTCTCCGCCAAGGCCGCGATAAGCAATCTTGCCGTCAAAGAAGACATACTCCGTCTTCCACCAGTCAAACCAGCCGTTAGATGTGCAGCCATTAACTGAAACGGAAGGAGTAACCTTTGTTGCGAGACGTACAGCAGTGTTGTTGTTGGTCACGGTTGCAACCAGGGTCTGGCCTTCGGCAACGAATTTGACGGGGTCTTCGGCATTGAAATCCCAGGCGTTTGCACCCCAGGCGTCGCCAATACCGTAAACCTCAGCAGGAGACATCTCCACGACATTGCCATCGGCATTGACATAAACAGTATAGAAGCCGTCCTCTGCAACCCAGCAGTTGTTATCGCTCACGGTATAACCAGCTGTGCCTGCACCGGTGAAATCACCGTTCCAAGCCTTCTGGGCGCAGAACTTGAAGCCCTTGGTGTGGTCGAACCAGCGGGTGCACCAGAACACACCCTGGGTGCCATAAACGGGTACCAGCTCTGCGATTCCGGCATCTTCCCAGTTCCAGTTACCGAACTGCGCACCAATCATGTACATGGTGGTAGGAAGAGGAGACTCCTGACCTTCGCCCTTGATTTCACCCGTACCGGCATTGAAGTCAAGCACAATCTCCTGACCGTTCTTGACATTCACGCGAGCCTGGTCACCCTGGCCTTCATCGTCTCCGCGGTAATCGATCTTACCGTCAAGGATGATGAATTCACGGGTCCACCAACCGGAGTTGGAGATAGAGGATTCAACGTACATACGGAGTTCACCGTCGGCCTGGGCGGTTGCCTTGAGGGTCTTGCCGTCGGCCTGGAAGAGAGCGCCTTCCATTGCAGAATCCCAACCGCCGAAGCAGTTGCCGATACCATATACACGGGCCGGCTCTACATGAATGATTTCACGCTTGAGGTCGACATGAATCATATATATGCCATCTGCATCAACTGTGCAGTTACCGTCAACCTCGGTGAAGCCTTCATTGGTGGTAAGTTTGCAGAAGTCACCGCTCCAAGCTTTCTGTGAGCAGAACTTGAAGCCCTGTCCGGCGCTGATGTAACGGATTGCAAAGAACTGAGCCTCGGACTTGTCGCTTTCAGCTCCCCAAGTGGGCTGGTAAACAACGGGAGTCATCTCTACCACACCGTCGGAATTCCAATCCCAATTGCCAAATTCAGCACCAATCATATAGAGGTGCTCAGGATAAGCGACGGTATTGATTGTAACTTCCTTGGTTGCGGGGTTGAACTCAACCTTGTAGTCTCCGGCCTCGGCAAGCTTGATGTTCTTACCAGGCTGAACTGCAACGAACGGAGTGCCGGGAGTTGCAACGAAGTCATCGGTCTCTGCACCATAGCAGTTTGCGTCGTCCCAGGAGAAGTCGTAACGGATCTTGAAGCCACCGGTGATATTGACCACGGGGCTGGTCCAGATACCGTCTTTCTCAGTCATGACGACGTCTTTGGTCCAGCTGTCGCCGTTGATTTCTCCGATGAGGGAGTAAGCGGCGTTGTGCTCTTCGATGAGGATGGTTGAACCTTCTGCAGAGTAGTTGAGGGTTACGTCGTAAACACCTGCAACACCAATCTGGATGTTCTTGCCACCCGCTCCATCAGTTGCGTCGAAAGCAGTGCCGATAACCGGCTTAAAGACCTTGTAGTCGCCGAGTGCACTCTGGGCATTCTCCTCGGGGCCACCATAAGAGAGATCCCAGCTGTGATCTGCACGGATCTTGAACTCATCCTCTGCAGTAACGGTAACAAGACGGGCAATCCACTTGTCACCTTCAACATTGGTGAGGTCGATATCCTTTTCCCATTTGCCATCGTCGATGGTTCCGATGATAGACCATGCCTTAGGCTTGTCATCTCCAGGATCTTCAGCAGCCACAAGAGGGCTCTTTCCGCCAAGGGAAACAACTACCTTGTAAAGGTTGGCTTCAGGATTGACAAGAAGGTCATAGGTACCGTCCTCGGGAACGGCGAGATTCTTACCGTTGGCCGTGCCGGGCAACTCTTCGTCAAGAGTAACCACAAACGGCTCAGCATCACCTGTAGCACCGATATTGGTATCCCAGCCACAATCCTTACGGAACTTGAACTGGTCGCTCTTAGAAAGGACAACGCCTTCTGCGACATGCCAGGTACCGTCGGTAGTCATCTGGATATCCTTGTTCCATTCCATCTCCACGCTGGGAATTTTACCAATAACACTCCAGGTACTGATCTCTTCAAATCCGGGATAGGTAATGAATGCATCAGAGAGGGTAATGGTTCCGGCATCTTCGTCAAGGAGGACATCGTATATACCATCTTCAGGGACTGCAAGGTTCTTGCCGTTAGCAGTTGCAGCAATGGGCTCGTCAAGAGTCATCACAAACGGCTCAGCATCACCAGGTGCGCCAGCATTGGTATCCCAGCCACCATCCTTGCGGAACTTGAACTGGTCATCTTTGGCAAGCTTGATCTTCATCACGACGTGCTTCTTGCCGTCTTCAGTCATGAAAGCAGGCTCGTCAGCATTCCAGCCGTTGCCGGTGCTCGCGATTGAACCGATGAGGCTCCAGGGGCTGGGCTTGGTGAATGCTTCCCAAGGATTGCCCTTAACTTCAGGGACATTCACCAGGAAGGAACGGAGACCTACACGGCCTTCTGAATCGACATAACCGTTCACGTTGTTGTCCTTTGACGCCTCCTGGATGGAAGCACGTACCACGAGTTCCACCTTTGCGGTCTGGCCCTGCTCAATGCCAAGGTTGACAAGGGCCTTGGAAAGGTTCAGGAATTTCAGAGTCAGGGCAGAACCGTCGTCAGTAGTTGCAAGGCTCTTGCTGACCTCGGTGTCGTTTACGGAGACAATGGCCAGAGTGTGCCTGGTGGCCATTTTCTCGTTGAATCCCATTGAGAGAATGGCAGGAGTATAGTTGACGGTAATTGTTTCTTCCTCACTGTTCATCTGATAGCTTCCAATCTTTGGAGCTGTCACCTTGGTTTTGTCAAATACCGCCTTCTCTTCCTCTTTGAGGCAGGATACGGCCATGAGGGCCAGAATGCCTGCGGAAAGAATTGCTAATACTTTTTTCATATCTGTCTTCATTTATTATTCAGCAGCTGCAGCACCGTAACCTTTGTTCTGCACAAGTTTTGTGTTTGCCTGGCGGTCGCTGTCAGGAATGGGGAACAGGTTCCTGTAGCTGTCAACGGAAGTACCACCCTTGTTGGTGTCACTGCCCTTCCACTGCCACAGATAGTCTGAGCTGGTAAAGAGGCCGAAGCGGATAAGGTCGTTACGCCTCCAGCACTCCTGGTAGAGTTCGCGGCCGCGCTCGTCCACGATATCCCTGAGGCTAGCGGGATCTGCGGTGGCGATACCGGCCCTTCCGCGTACGGCTTTCCAACCGGCATAACCGTCAACTGCAAAGCCACGGAATTCGCACTCTGCTGCCATAAGGAGGACGTCTGCATAACGCATCATGGGGAAGTCTGTATCTACGGAGCCGGGTTCCTTGCCGGGAGTACCATCTGAATACATGTTCAGGAACTTCTTGAAGCCATAGCCGTTCTTGAATTCTCCAATGTCATCGATTTCCTTCTGGTGAAGGTTGGTGCAGAAGAGGTTACGGGCGTCAGAAGCGGAGAACAGGTCATAGAACTCAGGAGTTGTGCGGAGACCGCCCCAACCGGAGGTGATACCAATCTCACTGACATCGTAACCATCACCGGTAGATGCGAAGATGATGTAATTGGTTGCACCGTAGCTGTTGGTGTTCACGCCATCCTGCTCAACAGAGAAGATGATTTCATCACCGCACTTGTCGTTGTCTGCCAGGAAGAGGTCCTGATATGCATTGTACACGGTTCCGCGGGCTGTTGTGTGTAGTGAATAGACATTGCTTCCAATGATATCCTTGAGGACGTCTGCGCACTTGTCATAAGCGGGTTTGCCTGAGAATACCTCTGCATTGAGATAAAGCTTTGCCAGGAGGAACTGGGCGGCACCCTTGCTGGCACGGCTGGGTGTGATACCCTTTGCCGGAAGAGAGCTGTTGTTCACAAGGTCAAGGAGTTCCCTTTCAAGCCAGGCATAAAGGTCTGCCCTCTTGATCTGGTCCGGTGTTGCACCCACCACGGCCGTTTCATCAGCGAATGGAACATTGCCGAAGTTGTCTATGGCGTGATAGTAGGCAATTGCCCTGATAACACGGGCTTCGTCTATCATCTGCTGCTTGGTGTCGAATTCCACAGGAGAGGCTTTGGCCTGACGGATGAACTCATTGGCCATGCCCACAACGATGAATATACGGGAATAGAACGCATAGATAAAACTGTCGTCCGTAGTCCAGTTCATGTAGTGGAAGTTCTTGATGGTCTGGTCGTTCCAGCCGCAGACAGATTCATCTGTGGTGAGTTCTGAATGATGGTACAGACCGCGAATATACTGGGAAGCACCGCCGTCAAGGCCGGACATATTGGGATCTCCGTCCTTACCATAATAACCGGAAGTGGCAAATCCAAGATAAACGCCGGTGAGGAACTGATTGAAGGATGCCTCGTCTACGAGGGCCTTGTCAGCGGTATTGGCGTTGGGGTCGATTGGTGTTACGACGAGGTCTCCCACGCAGGAATTTGCGAGAAGGCCTGCAGCGATAACAAGAATACCGGAAAAATATTTAAGTGTTTTCATATCGCCGACAGAATTAGAAGTTTAACTTGATACCGGCAACGAAGGTGCGGGGACGCGGATACATGGTTCCGTCTATACCGCCGAAAACTTCAGGATCCATACCGTCATACTTTGTAATGGTGCAAAGGTTCTGGATGGTGCCGAATACGGTCATATTGAAAGGACGGTCCTTCACGATGTTAAACTTGAAAGGAACGTTGTAAGCAACGGTAAGGTTGTCAAGTTTGATGAAGGAAGCGTCGCGGACATAGTAGTCTGACAGGTACTGGGCCTGGGAGAAACGGGAAACGTTGGCAGAAGCCAGACGGTTGCCGATGAAACTGTTGGTCCAGAGGTCTGCAAGCATTTCGGTGTCAGAGGCCACATTGTTGTAAACCCAGTTGCCAAGGGAAGCGTGTCCGTTGAGGGCAACGGTTAGGTTCTTGTAAGTGTAGCTGGTGTTGAAACCGAAGGTGTAGTCTGCGAAAGGCTTGTGATAGAAGTACTTGTCGTCAGAGGTGATCTGGCCGTCGTTGTTGCGGTCCACATAGACGCCGTTGATGGGGTTGCCATTGGTGTCGTAGACCTGCTGATACACATAGAATGCGTTCATGGGCTGGCCAATCTGAATCATCTGGACGTTGTTACCGGTACCGCCGGAGATTCCGCCGGTCTCGACGCCGGTGGCGTTTTCGTCAGAGGCGGTGAGCTTGGTAATCCTGGTCTTGTTGTAGGACACGTTGAATCCTGCGGTCCAGCTTATGTCACGGGTTTCCATGAGAACTGCGTTGAGATCCAGGTCGAAACCGGAGATTGTCATGGTTCCGATATTGCTGTTCAGATAGTTGGTAAGGTTGGAAAGGGCTGGGACAGGGATATAGTTCAGGATGTCCTTGGTATTCCTCTTATAAAGGTCGAAGGTTGCGGTATACTTGTCATTGTTGATACCCCAGTCAAGACCAAGGTTGTAGGTTGTGGTGCTTTCCCAGCGAAGGTCTGCAGAATAACCCAAAGCAACGATAGGGTTCACGTAGTTGGGGTTACCGTCTGTTGACAGTCTGCTGGTGTCCGTGAAGTAATAGGAACCGAGCTGAGTGGTAAGGAACTGTGCGAAAGTGTCGTAGTATCCACCAACGGCCTGGTTGCCGGTAACACCCCAGGAGAGACGCATCTTCAAGGTTGAGAGTTTGTCGCTGAGGAAGTTGAAGGCAGGGTCTTTAAGCATGTTCCAGGCGAATGCGGCCGAAGGGAACAGGCCCCACTTGTGATTCTGGAAGCGGGATGTACCGTCCGCACGGAGAGTGGCGGTAAGGAGATACTTTTCGCCAATGCTGTAGTTGGCGCGGCCAAAGAAGGAAACAAGATAGAGTTCACCTCTTCCCTGGCTTTCACCAAGCAGAGCCTCATCGCTGATACGTTTGGATTCGCTGGCGCTTTCGCTGTAGAAATGCTGCCAGGAATAACCGGCCATGACATCAAGGTTGTTGTCACCGATGGTGTCATTGTAGTCTGCATAGAACTCCAGGGTGGTGTCACGACGTCCGTATGTATACTCAGTATGTGAACCGCCGCCGGACTGCTTGGTATTGTGCCAGGAAGCTTCAGAGCCCTGTGCCAGTTCAGTGATACCGGCGCTGGAGGCGTTATCTATACCAAGGTTGAGGTTCAGGCGAAGCTTTTCGAAGCCATGGACCTTGTAGTCGAACTGGGCGTTACCAATGAAACGCAGGGCATTGGAGACATCTGTCTTAGCCTCCAGCAAAGCCACGGGGTTCATGGTTGCCATGGTGTTGATGTTGCCTGAACCGTCTCTCCAGATGGTGTAACCGTTAAGACCGTTTGCGCTCTCGTCATAGATGGGCTTGGTGGGATCATAATGATTGGCCGCACCAATTGCATCCTGGTTGGCAAATGCGTTGAGGGTGTAAGTACCCTTACCGTTAAGGTTAACGGTGAGGTGCTTGTCCAGAAGCACGGGAGAGAGGTTCATGGACACGGTTGCACGTTCCATTGCGGAACCCTTCAGGGTACCCTGCTGGTTCGTTAAACCGCCGGAAATGCGGTAGGGCATGCTGGCCACGCGGCCGTTCAGGCTCACGTTGATGTCATGAGTGGGGGCAGTGTGATAGATTTCCTTCTGCCAGTCAGTGTTGTAAAGGACACGCTCACCGGTAGCGGGATCCACAAGGCCAAGATTGGCTTCTGCGACGGAATTTACTCCGTAGAAGTCACGGATGAGGTTGACGATTCCGTCCTTGTCCAGGAGTTTGTTGTACTTGGCGATGGTAGCGACCGAAGCGGTGTAGTCAACGGCAACGGCAGGAATTGCAGTGGCGTTCTTTGCGCCCTTCTTAGTGGTGATTACGACAACGCCGTTGGATGCACGGGAACCATAGATAGCTGTGGAAGAAGCGTCCTTGAGGACGGTGAAGCTCTCAATGTCTTCAGGGTTGATGGTGGACAGAGGGTCTGCCATACCGCTGATTCCGTCGTTGGAAACGGGCAGGCCGTCGATGACCACCAGAGGTCCCTTGTCACCGGAGAGTGAGAAGGAAGACTGACCGCGAACGCGAATGGTGGCACCGGAACCGGGCATACCGTCACCGGTGGTGACCACGACACCTGCGCTCTTGCCACGGAGCATATCTGCGGGAGTGGTGATTACACCTTTGTTTACTTCGTCAGCCTTGACGGTTGAAACGGCACCGGTAAGGTCGCTCTTTTTGACCGTACCGTAACCGATGACCACGACCTCATCAAGGAAATGGGTGTCTTCCGCCAGCACAATGCGGGCTGGGACAGCCGAAGCCTTGAAGGACTGGGTTGCATAACCGATGCAGCTGATTTCAATGGTGGCGTTGGCGCTGCTGACGCGGAGAACGAAGTCTCCGTCCAGACCGGTGGAGGTACCGTTGGTGGTACCTGCCTCCATGACGGTGGCTCCGATTACCGGGCCCATTGCGTCCTCAACCACGCCTTTAACCAGGTATCCGCCCTGGGCGAATACTGCAGCAGAAACTGCAAGCAGTAGTGCTACTGTAGTTAAAATCCTTTTCATTAGTTGATTAAGCAGTTAATTTGGTTATTTGTTAGTTAATTGGTTTTGACGAATCTCACGCTGAGTGCTCCCAGCACCAGGAAGCCGGCCGCAACAAGGAACATTGCAGCCTGGCTGCCGCCCACAAGGCCAATTACAAGGCCGCCTGTGGCAGCTGCGACAATCTGCGGCAGGCAGATGGTGCAGTTGAAAAGGCCAAGGTAAGAGCCCATGTAAGGGCTGCCCTGGAGAGCGTTGGTAAGGAGGGTGAAAGGCAGTGCCAGCATAGCGGCCCAAGCGGCTCCGATTAGGAGGAAACTGGCCCACAGCACATACTGGTTGGTTACGAAGAACACGCTTGCGAAACCCACGGCTCCAACCAGAAGGGACACCACATAAGCGGTCTTGACTCTCTTGAAACGCGGCAGTACAAGGGCCCAGAGCATGGAGCCAACGGCCTGGACTGCGAAGATGACGCCCACCCAGTTGCCTGCAGCCTGATACTCTGCCGATGCGGTGTCCGCAGTTCCCCACACATTATGCGCGATTGCGCCGTTCGTGTACGTCCACATATATAGGAACGCCGCCCACGAGAAGAACTGTACAAGACCAACCGTCCAGAAAGTCTTTGGAGCCTTAACAAGAAGCTTCAAGAGGCCCTCCTTCGGGGCATCTTCCTGTTTGGAAAGGTCTATGTCATGGAACTCCGCATATTCCTTTGGGGGCATTTCCTTAACCTTTACGAAAGTGTAAAGGACACAGATGATAAGGATGGCGGCACCGCCGTAGAAAGAGTAAATCACGGAATCCGGAATGACTCCCTTGGGGGCGGAATTTGCAATGCCGATCCATGTGAGGAAAATAGGAAAAAGATAACCTACAAGGCTTCCGGCATTGCAGAGGAAACTCTGGATGCTGTATGCGGTGGTTTTCTGCTCCTCGTTCACCATGTCCCCCACCATCATTTTAAAAGGCTGCATGGCCACATTGATAGAGGTATCAAGGAAAATAAGGGAGAAAAGGCCGAACCACATTGCGCCGTTAAGGCCAAGGAAAAGCCTTGTAGTGAAACTGAGGCTGCCGGCATTGGGCAGAAGTGCCATGACGATGACAGCCACGATTGAACCTACCAGAAGATAAGGCTTACGGCGGCCCATATGGCACCACGTCCGGTCAGAGTACTTGCCGATGAGGGGCTGTACTATCATTCCCATGAGGGGCGGGAGAATCCAGAAGAAGGACAACTGGTGGGGATCAGCGCCCAGGGTTGCAAATATACGGCTGATGTTGGCACTCTGCAGCGCATAGGCAATCTGGACGCCAAAAAATCCGAAGCTCAGGTTTACAAGCTGAGCGAAGCTTAAACTACGTTTGGAACTCATGAGTGGTTATCAGTTTAGCACTGCAAAGATACGAAACGGTTCAAAACCCCCTATGTGCGCGTGCACGAACGGAGAGAAAAACCCGACGAACGGGCAATTTCTGGAGACGAATGGCGGTGGAATTTGGAGTTTTTCCCCTTTTTTGGCTCACCTGCAAAGTTCCGTGTTTAAGTTATCCAAAGATCTTATAGATTCTATACATGAAGAAGGTATAGTCGCTTACACCTCGTAGTTGGGATCTAAAGGTTTTGATCTTTGAGTTTAGA